>Ga0160422_10000012_pt1 | contig 79799 bp, 66 predicted proteins | sample Fk160mmetaG_FD_108192 | JGI IMG/M metagenome (GOLD analysis project Ga0160422, IMG submission 108192) | Marine microbial communities from the Central Pacific Ocean - Fk160115 60m metaG | ecosystem: Environmental > Aquatic > Marine > Oceanic > Photic zone | place: The Central Pacific Ocean... | reverse complement strand
GGAATTTACATGTATTTGGAATCGTCTATATATTCCAGGAAATGATTCTAGTTGCTCTTTGATTATATCTGATGACACCCCTGCAATATGTGCTAGAGCTGATGCGCCAACAGCATTTTCAAGATTGTGTAGTCCAAATAGAGGAAGGTTAATTGACTCAATTTTATTAGATCCGTTATCAAAGCTTAAAGAGCAAGAAATTCCAGTTGTTTTATGCTCTATATCGTAGGCCAAATAATCACATCCACTTTCAAAACCGTATGTTAAAACATCGTCGAATTCAGATTTTATATTCATGGCTACAAGAGTTTTGCCTGTGATTTGGCTTTGGTATATTCTAAACCCCTCGTTGAATTTTTCTGGTGTTCCGTAAATGTCTAAATGGTCAGGATCTAGTGATGTTATAAGGCCATGAGTAGGGTGTAAGTGGTGGAAACTTCGGTCAAATTCGTCAGCCTCTATTACTGTCCATTCTGCATGAGGACTTTGGTAGAGATTTGAATTATTTGCAGTTGTGATTCCTCCGATAAAGGCGTTGCAACCTTTTGGAGATCCGTCTAAAATATGGGCTAGAATACCAGTAGTTGATGTTTTACCGTGTGTTCCAGCGATTGCTATGGACTTATTTTCAGAGGTGATTTTCCCCAGTAATTCAGCGCGTTTTACAGCACGATGTCCCAGGCTTTTTAAATGCGAAAGTTGCTTGTGATTTACGGGAACAGCAGGTGTGTAGACTAATAATAAATCATCAGTATTTGCTTCACTTACATCTTTTGGGATACAGTGGATTTCGTCTTCAAAATTTATTTCTATCCCTTCAATTTGAAGGAAATCAGTAATCCTAGTTTTAACCTTGTCGTATCCTTTTACAACCAACCCCACTTTATTCAAGTAGCGAGCTAATGAGCTCATGCCTGCACCGCCAATTCCTATAAAGTAAGCGGCTTTGTAATTCATGATTTTGATTTTAGTAGTAGCTCTATTTCATCTACAATTTTAGAGCAAGCTTGTGGTTGTGAAGCCTTTCTCAAATCCTCACACATAGCTTTTGTCTTTGCTTCATCATACAAAAGATCCTGGACTGCAATTCCTAGCTTTTGTTGGACTTCTGAATCTACTATCATTTGGGCTGCATTTCTATCAGCTAAAGACAAAGCATTTTTAGTTTGATGGTCTTCAGCAACATGAGGGGAAGGAATCAGAATGGTAGGTTTTGCAACTAAAGCGAGCTCAGAAATGCTCATCGCTCCAGCCCTACTTGCAATAATATTAGCAGCTCTGTAGGCCAAATCCATCCTATCGATAAACCCTAGACACTTTACACTCTCCTCAAGCCATGGATGTTCTGTTTGCTTTTCGTCAATCCAATTTGCATTCTCAATCAAGAACCTCTCACCACATTGCCAAATTATAGAGTAGGGGGCTTCGCCTTTTAAGATAAAATCTTCTATCATTTTTTTAACTGCGGAATTTATTGAGGCTGCACCTAAACTCCCTCCCATAACAAAAACAATTGGCTTATCAGACCTTAGTTTGAAATGCTCTGCTGCTCCTTCAACATTCGGATCTTTGAGCAATTTCAAAACTTCATTTCGAAGTGGATTTCCAGTTTCTGTGATTTTCTCAGATGGGAACCAACGAGAAAGTCCAGGGAACCCAGCACACACTTTATCTACCTTTTTCGCTAGTATTCTATTTGTGATTCCTGGGAAGCTGTTTTGTTCTTGTATTAGCGTAGGGATTCCTTTTCTCGATGCTCGAAAAAGTATGGGGCCGCTAGCAAATCCGCCTACACCAATTACGATTTGTGGTTTGTGTCTTCGAAGTAATTTTCCAGCTTTAAAAAGAGAACTCAAAAGTTTAAAAGGAAAGCTCAAGTTCTTAATGCTTGTGATTTTTCTCTCGATACCAGAAATCCAAAGTCCTTCAATATCGTACCCAGCGGCAGGGACCTTAGTCATTTCCATTCGGCCTAAAGCTCCAACAAATTGAATTGAACAAGATGGGTTACGTCTCTTTATCTCATCTGCGATTGCCAATGCTGGATGGATGTGGCCTCCTGTGCCTCCTCCCGATATTATTACTCTCTCAATTGCTCCCATCTATCTTTTGTTTGCTAAAAGGGGTGCCCTACTTACGGCTAAGATCATACCTATTGATAAGCATGTAAATAGTATCGATGTTCCACCATAGCTGACTAACGGTAGAGGTTGTCCAGTTGTAGGAAAGAGTCGAACCGCCACAGCCATATTTATTAATGCCTGAATAACAATCATCATCCCTAACCCCATGGCCAAATAACTACCAAATGGCCTGTCGCAATTCTTAGCGGCGATTATTGTTCTGTATAGAAGTATCAAGTAGATAAGTAACAACCCCAAACCTCCAATTATTGCCCCCCATTCCTCGATGATAAATGCGTAAATCATATCAGAATACGGGTGAGGTAAGAAATTTCTAGAAGACCCAGTTCCAGGCCCAGAGGGTAGAAGGCCGCCATTGTGAATTGCAACTTGCGCTAATTCTATTTGGTATTCTCCTTCGCTAGCTACATGGCCAGCACCTCCTGTGGTAAAGCCTACGTGTTGTTCTATTCTGTTTGTCCAAGTTCCAAACCTCGGAAATAAATCTGGCGATACCTTTCCTACGCCGTAAAGCCCCATTCCTAATGCGATGCAAATTCCGCCTATCCTAAATAGACTAGACCAGGGCACCCCACTAACTACTAACATGCCGACAGTTACAGCTCCCAACAACAAGGCAGTTGAGAGGTCGGCTGGTAAGATGAGACCGCAGACTATGGCGATTCTTACTAGTATGGGGACGACTTCATTTCTGAAATCGTCAAGGAATTCTCTCCTTAGATGTAGTTCTTTTGCGACCCACATAACAAGGGCAACTTTTGCAAAATCTGAAGTTTGCAGGGTGAGTCCAACAAAGGGAATCTCGAGCCAACGTTTGGCATCATTAATATCGGAACCCACAACAAGAGTAAGTACTAAGGCAATGACGGCTAATACATAAACAACATTTGCCAGCCTTGCGAAATACTTGTAGTTGATGCGGTGAATAATGTAAATGGCACCTAGTCCTAAAAGTAAAAGAATGCCCTGCTTTGTCAGGAACTTAGTCGAGTTCCCCCCAGCTTTTACTGCAAGCGAGGAGATGGCGCTATAAACCGATAGGAGTGACCATACGCTGAGAATCAACGCTACCATCCATATCACTTTATCGCCCTCTAAGCGATCTCTTATACTTTGGACCCAGTTTGACATTTTACAGTCCCCTTACTGCTTGCTTGAATTTATTTCCTCTCTCTTCGTAACTGCCAAACAAGTCGAAACTCGCGCATGCAGGAGAAAGAAGAACAGTGTCGTTTGGCATTCCAAGGTCGTACCCAATCCTTACTGCTTCCTCAGCACTCTCAGCAATGTGAACTGTTTCAACGTAATCTGAGAAAGTTTTGATGAGTTTTTTATTGTCTTTGCCTAGACAAACCATGTGCTTCACCTTGTCCTTTACAAGTGGAAGAAGGTCTCTGTAATCGTTGCCTTTGTCAATTCCTCCAACGATCCAAATCACAGGTCTGTCCATGCATTCCAATGCATACCAAACGCTATTTACGTTTGTTGCTTTGCTGTCATTTATGAATCTGATTTGGTTTACGTCTGCAACGTATTCTAATCTGTGTTCAATGCCCTCAAAATTTGTGAGAGATTGACGGATTCCTTCGTTGCGAAGTTCCAAAATGCGGCCAGTTACACCGGCAGCCATAGAGTTAAACAAGTTGTGCTTGCCTTGTAAAGCCAGTTCTTGAATAGTCATGGTAAAAGGTTTTGTATTATGTGTATGTATTAAAAATTCTTCTTTGTTTTCTGGGTTAAGCCCCGAGCCAAACTCACCTGGCATCAAAGCTTTTTCAGAAGAGACAGGCATGAGCTGAGCTCTAGTTCCTGTGCTCTTCAATAATTCTGTAATTACCTCATCGTCGGAATTGTACACGAGATAATCGCTTGGCCCTTGATTCGCCGTTATCCTCCACTTTGATTGCGCGTAGTTTTCTAGTGAGTATCCGTATCTATCTAGATGGTCTGGTGTGATGTTGAGTAGTACCGCCACATCTGGTTTGAAGCTCACCGTTCCGTCGAGTTGAAAGCTGCTGGTCTCCACTACAACTACATCTGAAGGTTCAGATGATTCGCTCATTTCTCTAGCCCAGCTAATGCCGATATTTCCCACGCATGAGGCATTTACTCCAGCGTCTTTTAGCAATTGATAAATGAGAGAAGTTGTCGTTGTCTTTCCATTTGCCCCAGTGACTGCTATCACCTTCCCTTTGTAATTCCTGCTTGCGAATTCTATTTCGCTAATCACTTCTGCTCCCCCTGACCTCAATTCTTCTACTACACTTGCATCCTCAGGTATTCCAGGGCTTTTTACTACTGTTTTAACCATAGGCCAAACCCCAGGATTATGACCTCCCACCTCGTACTTGATACCATTTGCATCTAACTCAGCAAGGAATGCAGACTTGCCCGATCCGGCGTCACTCACAAAAGGAGTGTACCCCATACTCAAGGCCAGTTTTGCTGCACCTACACCGCTTTCGCCAGCGCCTAGTATGAGTATGTTTTCATTCATTATCTAACCTTGAGGGTTACGATTGTGATTACAGCGAGAAGTATCCCCACGATCCAAAACCTTGCTGTGATTTTGCTTTCGTGAATGTTTTGCTTTTGGTAATGGTGGTGAAGTGGAGACATCAGGAAAATCCTTCTGCCTTCACCGTATTTCTTTTTGGTAAACTTGAAGTAGGACACCTGCATAACCACACTCAAGTTTTCTATTAGGAAGATTCCGCATAGAACTGGAATCAACAATTCCTTTCTAATTGCAATTGCAAATGCTGCTATGATTCCGCCTAATGCGAGTGAGCCAGTGTCCCCCATAAATACTTGTGCTGGGTATGCGTTGTACCATAGGAATGCCACACAAGCCCCAACAAATGCAGCGATAAATACAACTAATTCTTCAGACCCTGGGATGTACATGATCCCCAAGTATTCTGCGATTTGGGTGTTAGAACTTACATAAGCTAGAATTGCTAAAGTGATGCCAATGATCGCGCTTGTTCCCGTAGCAAGACCGTCAAGCCCATCTGTTAAGTTTGCCCCATTTGATACAGCAGTAACTATAAGAATTACCATCGGGATGAAAACAATCCAAACCAGAGTAAGGTCTTCAAACAACCAGCTTATAAGCCAAGCGTAGTCAAAGGTGTTACCCTTTAAAAATGGGATTGTTGTCTCTGTAGATCTCAATGCAGTCCAAACTCCATCTTCACCCATTTCCTTAATCACGATGTCAGGATGCCACATCATGATTGAACCCAAAATGATGCCGACTCCTACTTGGCCTATAATTTTAAATCTACCAGCCAGACCTTCTTTATTCTTCTTATAGGTTTTTATGTAATCATCAATAAACCCAATTGTTCCAAGCCAAACCGTCACAATCAACATCATGTGGGTGTATACGCTTGTCAAATCGGCAAACAAAAGATTAGGAATAAGTATCGCACTGAGGATGATTATTCCCCCCATAGTGGGAGTGCCTTTCTTTTCGATTTGGCCTTGTAGGCCTAAATCTCTAACGATCTCACCAACTTGTTTTAACTGCAACCACTCTATGATTCGCCTTCCAAATGCGATTCCAATTATGAGCGAAGTAATCAAACTCATTGCTGCTCGGAAGGTGATGAACTCAAAGAGGCCAGCACCTGAAAGGTTGTAGGTAGAATCTAGATATGTAAATAAATGATACAGCATGATTCTTATTTTGATGGATTGAATGCTTCGTGCAGAATAATTCTGTCGTCGAAATCGTGTTTAACTCCAGCTATTTCTTGATACGTTTCGTGACCCTTGCCTGCTACGAGCACAATGTCTCCAGCTTCTGCAAAAGCCGCAGCTGCCCTAATGGCTTCACGCCTGTCGCTTATTGCTATGCACTTTCGCTTATCAATTGGGTCCAACCCAGCTTGCATCTGAGCTATGATATCTGAAGGATCTTCTGATCTAGGGTTGTCAGAAGTGAGGAATACGTGGTCTGATGATGCAGCTGCTACTCTAGCCATGATAGGCCTTTTTGCTGCGTCTCTATCGCCACCACATCCAACAACTGTAATTACTCTTTCACCTCCGTCTACAAACGCGCCAATAGTTTTTAGTACGTTTTCCAATGCGTCTGGAGTGTGAGCGTAATCGACAATCGCTGTAATTCCGTCTGGACTTTCTACCAATTCAAACCTCCCTGCAGGTGGGGTGAGAAGTGACATCGAGGTTAATGTTGCTAATGGATCAAATCCCAAACTCTTAGCAACGCAGAAAACTGCCATCAGATTTGAAGCATTAAAATCTCCAACTAACCTTGAATAGAGGTCTTGGCCATTAATATGCAAGTGAAGCCCTTGTAATTGATTTTCTACAATTCTTGCCTTTTCGTCGGCATATTCACTTACACCATATGTTGTCTTTTTCGCTTTGCAGTCGGCAAGGATGTCTTCGCAATGTGAATCTTCAGCATTTACAAGAGCAAAAGCATTTGAAGGGAGCCCGTCAAATAATTTTTTCTTCGCAGAGATGTAGTTATCAAATGTCTCGTGGTAGTCCAAATGATCATGAGTGATATTCGTAAATACCGCACCAGCTAGGGTCGTGCCTGCGAGTCTGTTTTGGTCTATGGCATGAGAACTAGCTTCTATGAAACAGAATTTACACCCCTCGTCAGCCATTTCCCTGAACAGCTTTTGTATAGAAATTGCGTCAGGTGTTGTGTGAGTAGATTCAACACTCTTGTCATTAATCTTGTTTTCCACTGTGCCAACCAAGCCCGCCTTTCTGTCCATAATCCTAAATAAACTATGGAGAAGACTCACGGTTGTAGTCTTGCCATTTGTTCCCGTCACAGCGACTACCTTCATTTCGCTCGTGGGATTGTCGAAATAAGATGAAGCTATGTGGCCTAAAGCTTTAGAGCTGTCCTTGACCTTTACAAAAGTGGTTCCTTCAATGTCTGCTGCTCCATTTGGAACTTCTTCGCACACAATTGTTGTTGCTCCATTAGCTAGGGCAGAGGTTATGTAATCGTGACCGTCAACTTGGGTGCCTTTGATTGCAACAAATAGACCCATTGGTTTGGCCATGCGCGAATCGATGCAAATACTTTCAACTGCGATGTGAGTAGTGCCAAACACCTCTTCTATCCTTACATCGTATAGTAGATCTTTCAGTAGTTTCACGACAGTATGAGTTTAATTGTTGATGCTTGACTAAATGGAGTGCCAGGTCTAACGCTTTGGCTTTTTACAATTCCACTCCCCTCGTAGTAAACTTTAATGCCTGCGTTCTCTAGTAGGTAGAGAGCATCTTTAAGGCCCATGCCTTGAACATTTGGCATAGTTTGGTTTACAATCTCTCTTGTAGTGAGTCTGACCGTATCTTTAGAAGTGCTTACTACAACCCAATCCGAAACCCCACTTTCATCCTTGTAATTCACTCCTAGTGTCTCATACAAGTAAACCACTTCGCTTCTCTCACCATTATTTGCAGTTGGAAGATGTCTTTTGTTTTCTGCTAGTAATGGCTTGTCCAGTATTTCGTGGAATTTAGGATCTGTAGCATAGATCAAATCAGCTAGGTCTCTAAAGACAGGAGCTGCAATAGTGCTACCGTAGTACGAGCCACTCTTTGTGTCAGAGACAACTACTATGCAAGAGTAAATAGGTTTGTCTGCAGGGAAATACCCAGTAAATGAGGCCCTATATCTTCCGTCTTCATAGCTACCGTTGTGAGCAATTTTACAAGTGCCAGTTTTTCCAGCAACTGTATATGGACTCTTGTTAAAAATGTTCGCAGCTGTACCATGTCCACCTGGTTCACACGCGCTTTCCATCATGGTCTTACAATCGTTTAAAGTGCTTGCTGAACATATTCTTTCATTTATTACTTCTGGGCCAAACCTATCAACTGTTTCACCCCTGCGTTGGGTTTCAGTCACAAATACAGGCCTCATCAATTTGCCATTATTTGCTACAGCAGAATAAAGTGCAAGAGTTTGTAGTGGGGTTTGGGTTACTTCGTAACCTATTGCCATCTGTGTGAGAGATAAGCCAGACCAAGCACCTTCGCCAACTGTCGAATAAACTTGTGGTACACCTTCTCCGACAAGATTAACATCTAAAGGTTTTGTTATGCCAATTCTTTGAAGTCCATCTAAGAATTTTTGGGGTTCAACACTGAAGCATTGCTTTACTGCTAATGCCGACCCAATATTTGACGACATAGAGAATACATCTTTGATAGAAATTTTCCCATGACCTCCGTGATCCCAATTCGAGTCTTTCATTGGTTTTCCATGGAAGTATGCAATACCTTTTCCTGTGTCAATGCTGTCTGTCAATTGAATGTTGCCAGATTCTAGACACGTCATTAGTGATGCTAACTTGAAAGTAGATCCAGGTTCTACAGCAGATCCTAAAGCGTGATTGAATGATTCAGAGTAATACACTTTTCCGTTTGAACCCTCTGATCTAGTAAGGTTGGATATTGCTCTAACATATCCTGTTTCAACTTCCATTAGAACGACTATTCCCCATCCAGCTTCGTGCTTTTCTAATTGCTTTAACAATGATGAAGTAGCAACATCTTGAAGGTGCATGTCAATTGTAGTTACAACGTCTAACCCTTGTTGTGGTTCTGAGATAAAGTCGTCTGTAACAGGTAGCCATTCACCCCCAGAAATTCTATGCTGTAATTGCTTACCCTCAACACCGCCGAGCTCCTTATTCCAAGCGAGTTCAACTCCAACTCTATGGCTGTCTCTGTCTATCCCAATCGTCCTTCCTGCAAGGGGTTCAAAAGGCTTTCTTCTAATCTCATTTCTCTCAAAGACAAAACCGCTTTTATACCTCCCAAGCTTGATAAATGGAATGTTTTTTAAATCCTTGTACTTAGTGTAGGGTATGTTTCGCCCAAACAATTGATATCTACTCTCTGCTAATCTTGCTTTGTCTAAAAGTTTGGCATAGTGATCTGCTGGCTTGCCTAATATTTTAGACAATTCATGGCACAACTCCTCCTTGTCCCTACCGTACACATCCCAATTAATTGCTTCGCACTGACTATCCCAACTTAGATTGTAAACAGGGACGCTTATTGCGAGTAACGATCCGTCTTTCGCAAGGATTTGGCCTCTTGATGGCTCAATGGTTTTAACGCTTTCAGAATACTCCGCACCCTTGTTTTCCCAATGATTGTGTTCTACAAACTGTATGGCGATAATTCGCGAGAATATGCCAGCAGCAATAAGGCAGAAGCAGACGAAAATCATCCAAAACCTAGTGGTTTGTATTTGGCCTCCTCCCTTACTCATCTCCGTTTTCGTCTAATAAAATGGGCTGACTCAATGGCTGCTCTAAGCCCAAATCCACAATGGCCTGTTCCACTCTGCTTTGCTGCAACCTAGATTCCAAATCAGACATCAAAGTTTTGTACTCAGCATTCACCTCTTCAAGCGCCCTCTTTGTCTTCATCTTTTCGCGCTCGATGTTTTCAAACTTGTAACCCAAACCTATGTTGGCAAGAAAAATTCCACACAGAAATAATAGGAAAGGGATATGAGCGATTACACCATCTCCAGTTAGGAATCGACCACTGATTATGTCTCTTAGTATTTTTCCAGTAGCGTTCTTTTCTGCCCTCTTTTTTTTCTGTTCAGCAGTAATTTTGGCTCTGTTTTCCGCTGAAGATCTAGAAGCTTTATCTCTAAGCTTCTGTGCCTTTTCTGCCTTTACTCTCTTTGCCTCTTCTGCAGCTTCAAGTGCTAGCTTTTTTGCCTCTTCACGTGCTGCCTTTTGCTCTTCAGTTAGTCGCTTGTTGCCACTAGGTCCTGAAGGACTTTGCTCGTCTTTTTTCTTAAACCACTTCATCATAGCGCAGGAGTAAATGTGGTTCTTTCTGCAACTCTGAGTCTTGCAGATCTAGCTCTTGGATTTTCCATTACCTCTTCTGGAGTTGCAACTATCGCTTTGCGAGAAATTTGCTTGAATGGTGCTATAGTTTGGCCTTTTATATCCTTTTCGATTTTATCCTCAAAATTTCCTGACCTCATAAAGTGCTTTACGAGTCTATCCTCCAAGCTGTGGTAGGAGATTATTGCTAATCTCCCATCAGGCTTTAGGAGTTGAGTAGCCTGTTCTAATAAATCTCTTAATGCACCTAGCTCATCATTAACTTCAATTCTTAACGCCTGAAAAACTTGTGCATAGAACTTCTTTTCTCTTCCTGAAGGAGCGTGTTTGCTCACGACCTTTATTAGGTCTTCAGTGGTATTAATGGGTGAGATTTCAGAAGAGGCTTTGATGGCTCTTGCTAGTTTGTCGGGCCTGTTCACTTCCCCGTACATCCTTAAAACAGCCATTAATTCTTCCCAAGTAGATTTTTTAATTAATTCCGCAGCCGAGATGCCTGACTCGCGGTTCATTCTCATGTCCAAAGGACCTTCCATTCGCAATGAAAATCCTCTTTCTGCAGTGTCGAATTGATGTGACGAAACTCCAAGGTCGGCGAGTATTCCATTCAGGGATGTTGCTCCGTGAAGACTTAGAAATTGTTTGGCATATCTGAAGTTTGATTTAATTAGAGTAAACCTGTTATCGTCTATTGAATTTGCTACCGCGTCTGGGTCTTGATCAAAGCCAAACAACTTGCCATCCTTGTTGAGTTTGCTGACAATCAATCTGCTATGACCTCCCCCTCCAAAAGTTGCGTCCATCCAAAGTCCCTCGCCGTCGCCGAGATTAAGAGCCTCGATTGAGGCGTCTAGTAGTACCGGCACGTGGTAGGAGGTGTTTGTCATCACGTCAGTAGGTTGGGATCAATGTCTTTTCGAACGTCTTCGGCTAGATTTCCAAAATCGAAGTCGTCCTCGTCGTTTAATACTTGTGTTTGATATGCTTCAACAGTCCAGATTTCTACTTTTTCTCCAAGACCAGAAACAATTATTTCATTGCTCTTGCTCAAATCGATACCTGCATAATCAAGTAGGGCAGTAGGAATGTTCAGTCTTCCAGAAGAATCAAGGTCAACTAGAGTTGCTCCCTTCATGAATTTTCTTTGGAATACTTGATGCTTTCTGTTGTACCTGCTCAGTTGGGTCATTTCGCCATTTACCTTATCCCATTCAGGTTTTGGATAAAGGACCAGGCAGTTTTCGAAAATGTCCCTATTGATTACTAGCCCGTGATGTATGATGTTTTCTAGCTGTCTTCGCAAACGAGCAGGGAACATTAGACGTCCTTTAGCGTCGATTTTGCACTTATGTTCTCCTAATAGATTCAGCATTACCTGGGCAATGAGTTGTAAATCCAAAATTAGTCAAGATTTACCACTTATTCCCACGATTTGACACTTTCTACCACTTTGTGGAAAAGTGTTTAACAACCAAAAGTTATAAACCAAGAAATTGCAAGGGTTTACAGGGTTTTTGGAAAAATTGAATTTTTCTGAATTAACAGGATATCAACAATCGATGTGAACAACGTCAAGTGGATGTTTAAATACTCAATTTGGTAGAATTCATTCCTATGTGCCGTAGTTTGGCACCCTAAATCCGAACTAATGGAAAATACTGTATTAGAGTCAGGTGAGTTTAAATATTTGGACGAAGGAAGCGGTGAGCCCATGGTCATCCTCCACGGATTGTTTGGGGCGTTGAGCAATTTCACTCAAGTACGTGAGCATTTTAGCAAGAGGTTCAGAGTACTAACTCCGATGCTACCTATTTACGAGCTTCCATTGAGAAAGACTTCGGCAAAAGAAATTGCAAAGCATATCAAGGGATTTGTGGATCACTTGAATCTTGAAAAAGTACATCTTCTTGGTAATAGCCTTGGGGGACACGTTGCATTGATTTTCACTAAAAATCATCTTGAACGAGTTGCTTCTATGACTCTTACTGCAAGTAGTGGTTTGTACGAAAATGCGTTTGGGAATTCATTTCCTAGAAGGGAGGATAAAGAATACATTCGAAATAAGGTGAAGGTTACATTTCACGACCCAAAGCACGCAACAGATGAATTAGTTGAGGAGTGTTTTGAGGCGGTTAATGACAGAAATAAAATCCTTAGAATTTTATCGATTGCTAAGTCTGCAATTCGTCATAATATGGAGGCGGATCTACCAAACATGAAAACACCTTCTTGTATTATTTGGGGTAGAAATGATATTGTAACACCTCCTGATGTTGGTAAGTTATTTCACGAGAAACTTCCCGATTCAGATTTGTTTTGGATTGACGAATGCGGTCATGCTCCAATGATGGAACACCCTGAAGAGTTTAATAGCCTTTTAGATAGTTGGTACAACTCTAGGGGTATAGCTATGGCGTGATGGATATTCATTCAGTTTCATTTGTCAAGAGTAGTGCTCACCCCAGGGAATGTCCTCCAATGGACAAACCTGAATATGCATTTATTGGCAGATCAAACGTGGGTAAATCATCGCTGATTAACATGATTGTCGGAAGACAAAGCATGGCAAAAATTAGTAGTACGCCAGGAAAAACACAGCTAATAAATCACTTTGAAATCAACGCTCCAAAAAAAGGCGAAAAAGATGATGGCTCTTGGTATATAACAGACCTTCCTGGTTTTGGATATGCAAAAGTGAGTAAGTCAGACAGGGTGAAATGGGAAAGGACGTCTAAACAATTTTTAGAGGGCAGAAGAAATTTAATGTGCATAATGATGCTCGTCGATTCTAGATTAAAACCCCAAAAAGTTGATTTAGATTTTATGGCATATATGGGTGAAGAAGGGTTGCCATTTACAATTGTTTTCACTAAAGTAGACAAACTCAATAAAAGTGAAAAAACAAAGTTCATAGCAGATTATACTGAAGAGATGCTCAAACAGTGGCATAAAATGCCGCTAGTATTTATTACTTCGTCAGAGACAAAGGAGGGAAGGGAAGAGTTGTTAAACTTCTTTGAGCAGACTAACTCACTCTTCTAACACGCCAACTCTTTTTGCAAGCTCAGTAGTAAATCCTCTAACTGCTTCAGCATGCGACTTGTCGTTTGTTGCTCTTTCTAAGGTGTCGGCAAGTAGCATCATGCTTTGGCATATAAAATGCCTCATTTCTTCAACGCTCATTTCCTTAGTCCAAAGATCCATATTCATTGATGAAGAACTTTCCTCGTCCCAGAACATTAAGCACATTGCTTTTGCACTTTTTGCATTGATTTTCTCATTTGGAGCAGTCCAATGAATTCCAGTTGGAACATGGTTTTCATCAGTAGTTACCGTGATTTCAATATTATTCTCTGCCATAATTATGGTCTATATGTTCTTAAAAAATTTGAAGGTTCTCTGTCTGCAAAAAGCTCTTCAATTGTTGTTTCTGGATTTGCCTTCATGTAATCTTCAACAATGTTCCATCCCATCCAGATTCCAAGCTTATCTGGGCTTTCTTGAGGGATGGATCCAGCTCGCGTAAAAGGACCCTCAATTAACCATCTATTATATTTAGTTCTGTTTGTCTCGAAAATTACATCTGAGGGTTGAAGTTCAATCCAAATAGATTCTTCATTTGCTTTTGCCCATTCTAACTCTGTGGGCGTCCAATCCAAAAGGAGGTGGTCGTGGAGTTCTGGTAAGCATCTTTTTGTAAGCCAAAGCACCTTTCCCCAATACAGAATATCTTCTGCTAACATCCTTCCAGTATATCCTCTGTTTTGAAAGTTAACGAGCATCCATCCTCTTAGAGCATTTGCAGTAATCAAATCTGGATGCATTCTGAGTTTCCTATATTGAGGAAACATTTCTGGCGGAAGCTTATCTAAAATTGGATGTTCATGACCGATAAACCACTCAAGACCTATAGCCAGGTATTCTTCTCTAGGATATATAGCGAAATTAAATCCACTGGTCATAAGAATTACATCGGGAATAGGTTCACTAGGAAGCAAAGCGTGGAATCTCTTGAACCCATTTTCAAGTTCTATGCTTATTTCAGCAATTTTAGTATCAGAACCCGACGTTGTATCAATTGCAGATAGAGTTTCAACTGTGCTTTCATGATTTAAGAATAGTCTTAATTCTGCAGCAGTTGCAACATCATTAAAAGGACCAAGCTTTAGTATGTCTTCACTGTAATCAACCCAAAAATCACCATAAACTCTGATGAGTTTCTCTATGGCTGTGCTATCAGACTCTGGAAGATTTCTTATATTTTTATAAAATGTTCTAACCCTAAACTCCCTTCCTAAATCGACTTGATTAGGGTCAATCTCCCATTTATCACTTGAGCATGAAGCCAAACAAAATATTGCTATTGTCCACAATTGACATCTCAATAAAGTGCTGTATATTATGCTTGTATCCATGTTGCCTACTATTAATTTTACCTAATTAAACGCAAAGATGAGAACACTTATGCGAACCACTCACAATCAGCTAGTGCCAATTTTCATTTTGGCCTTAAGTTTTATTTTAAGTTCGAGTAATTTAAATGCTCAAGAAGTAAGACTGGGTCTTTCAATGACGCCAAATGTAAGTTGGTTAAAATCTACTGATGGGTTTCACACAACTGATGGTGTCAATGGAAATTTTGGCTATGCTTTGATAATTGATTTCGTTCAAAACAATTGGCTTTCTTTCAGTTCGGGGCTCCATGTATTTGATACAGGTGGGAAGATGATGTTTTACGATCCTGAAATAAAGGAAGATGTTTATATACAAAGTTCTTCTAGAGAATACAGACTTAAATACGTTGAATTGCCTCTTGCACTAAAAGCTAGATCTAAGCAAATAGGATACTCAACTATTTATGGACAAGTAGGCGTGGGACTAGGATTAAATATTGGGGTTTCTGCAAACATTGAAAACCAAAACTCCTTTGAGCTTGTTGACGATGAATGGGTTCCATTAAATGTTTATGATTACACAGATCCTAACTACCAAATTCACGATGACTTTAAATTATTTAGAGCGTCATATATAGTTGGGGCAGGATTTGAGAGAGAATTGAATGAGTATTTATCGTTGATTATTGGATTGAATTTTAATTCGGCATTTTTAAATATTCATAAAGAATCACACCAAGTGATATTAAATGAGGATGGATTGACGTCAAATATTGAAGGAACTCCTGCCCAAGAATTAATCACGGGAAATGACAAGGCATTTGAGTTGGTTATAGGATTAATATTCTAACTTAGTGTTATGTTTTTTAACGCTGAATTAGTAGCTGAACATATAGTTAATTGGCTCGATGAATACTCAGGAAATTCTGGCGTAGATTCATTTGTAGTAGGTGTTTCAGGTGGGATTGACTCAGCAGTTACTGCTACACTTTGCGCAAGGACTGGACGTAAGACTTACCTAGTAAACATGCCCATACAACAAGCAAAGTCTGAACTAATCAGATCTGATGAATTTATAGGTCAATTGGATTCTGAATTTGATAATGTCAGCACAATAAATGTCTCGCTTACTGAAGTATACGATTGTTTGAAAGACTCATTGCCAATAGTTGAAGATAAAAGTGGAGGTTTGGCTTTAGCAAACACAAGGGCAAGACTCCGAATGACAACTCTTTACGCATTAGCCCAAGAAAGAGGCGCGTTAGTTGTTGGGACAGGAAATAAGATTGAGGATTTTGGCGTAGGGTTTTTCACTAAATACGGAGACGGCGGGGTTGATTTAAGCCCCATTGCAGATCTTGTTAAATCAGAAGTATACTTAGTTGGGGAAGTTGTTGGAGTGCCAAATTCTATTATGAATGCTGCTCCTACAGATGGTCTTTGGGGTGATGATAGGAATGATGAAGACCAAATAGGAGCATCTTATCCTGAACTAGAAAGGGCAATGGCTCAAGCAAAGAAGATTGCAAATGGTGAATTAACGAAAGATGAATTGATTGGTAGGGAGGCAGAAGTGTTTGAGATTTACTCAAGACTAAACAGGATAAATCAGCATAAGATGAATCCAGTTCCTGTTTGTATTATACCTAGGTAGATTATTCTTTATTCTTAGTATCAATGATGATGGTAACAGGACCGTCATTAACTAATTCAACGTCCATCATAGCACCAAATTCACCGGTTTTAACTTTTGATCCTGTGATATTTTGGCACTCTTTTATGAATTCATTGTAAAGAGGAATTGCTTTTTCTGGATTTGCGGCTTTTATGTAAGAAGGACGAGTTCCCTTTTTGGTAGAAGCGTGTAAAGTGAATTGACTCACAACTAATAGTTCGCCATTAATTCCGGACAAATCCAAATTCATCTTTCCTTCGTCATCTGAAAAGATTCTTAGCCCAGTAATTTTTCTTGCTAACCAACTTACGTCTTCGCTGGTATCGTAGTCTTCAATACCTAATAAAACAAGGAGTCCTGAGGAGATTTGGCCTATCACAAAATCATCAACTTTTACTCTGGCAAAACTTACCCTCTGAATAACTGCTCTCATGTGCGAAAGTTACAGCTTGAAAGGGCTGCGTCCTACGATTGCATTGCTACCTTTACGGACTGAAATTAATCGCATTAATTTGCTCAAATGAAGGCATCGAAAAAACCTGCAACACTTGACCAAGCCCATGAGATGGGTTTGACCCCAGAAGAGTTTGATAAGATCAAAGAAATTATGGGCAGAACTCCGAATTTTACTGAGATGTGTATTTACTCTGTTATGTGGAGTGAACACTGTTCATATAAGAATTCAATTAAGTGGCTTAAGACACTTCCAAGAGATGGAGAACACATGCTTGTTAAGGCAGGTGAGGAAAATGCTGGTATTGTAGATATCGGTGGAGGATTGGGCTGTGCTTTTAAGATTGAATCTCACAATCACCCTTCGGCAATTGAGCCATATCAAGGCGCTGCAACAGGAGTAGGAGGTATCAATAGAGATATCTTCACCATGGGCGCTCGTCCAATAGCTCAGCTAAACAGTTTGAGATTTGGCGATCCAGATAACCCTAAAACCAAATGGCATCTTGAGGGTGTTGTAAAGGGAATTGGTGATTACGGAAATAGTTTTGGGATTCCAGTAGTAGGAGGAGAGGTTTTCTTTGACGAATGCTATCAAGTTAACCCTCTTGTAAACGCAATGTCAGCTGGAATTTTGAATGCTGATGAAATCATTTCGGCTACTGCAAAAGGCCCAGGTAACCCTGTTTATATCGTGGGATCTGATACGGGTAAGGATGGAATTCAAGGAGCATCATTCGCTTCTAAAGATATTACTGAGGACAGTGCCGATGACCTACCTTCTGTTCAAGTTGGAGACCCATTCCAAGAGAAACTTCTTCTTGAAGCAACATTAGAACTTGCAAAGACTGACGCTGTAGTTGGAATGCAGGATATGGGTGCAGCTGGTATTACTTGTTCAACTTCAGAAATGAGTGCTGCAGGTGAAGTAGGTATGGACATACACCTAGACAGAGTTCCATTAAGACAAGCTGATATGGAACCTTTTGAAATTCTTTTATCTGAATCTCAGGAGAGAATGCTTGTTGTAGTGGAGAAGGGGAAGGAGAAAATTGTAGAGGACATTTTTGCTAAGTGGGACCTTCACGCAAAACACATTGGAGAGATTACCGAAGGAGATGATATTAGATTCTTTGTAGATGGTGAAATCGTTGCACAAGTAGCTGCATCGCCTCTTGTTCTTGGCGGCGGAGCTCCTATCTACGAAAGAGAATATGAGGAGCCAGCTTGGTTTGCTGAAAACCTAGTTTTCGATCAGAGCTCAATTCCAGTTCCTACTATTCAAGAATGTGTTGACCTGAGTCACGATTTAATTTGTCAACCAAATATTGCTTCAAAGAAGTGGGTTTGGGAGCAGTACGACAGCATGGTTGGAACTCTGAATAGAACAACAAATAGACCTTCTGATGCAGGTGTTGTTTCTGTTAGGGGAACTAAAAAAGGACTAGCCCTAACAGTTGATTGTAATGCTAGGTACGTTCAAGCTGATCCAGAAACGGGTACTGCAATTGCAGTTGCAGAAGCAGCAAGAAACATTAGCTGTACAGGTGCGACACCATCTGCAATTACAAACTGTCTGAATTTTGGTAATCCGTATAACAAGGAGGTTTACTGGCAATTCGTTGGTGCTATCAAGGGTATGGGAAGATCGTGTGAGAAGTTTGGCACTCCAGTAACTGGAGGTAACGTAAGCTTCTACAACCAAACTGTAAATCCTGATGGATCTGCAAAGGCTGTGTTCCCAACTCCAACAATAGGAATGGTTGGAGTTATAGAGGATAGAGAAAAGCACATGTCTCTAGAGTTTAAACAGAAGGGAGATCTTATTTTCCATGTAGGCGAAATGTCTGATTGTATTAATGCGTCAGAATATTTAGCAAACATGGTGGGTGAGAAAAACACCCCTGCTCCTAAATTCAATTTAGATGCTGAATACAAACTTCACAAGTGTATCAGGGATTTGATTAAGATGAAGTTAGTATCTGCTGCTCACGACATTAGTGATGGGGGTCTATTTACTTGCCTACTTGAAATGTCTATGCCAAACCAACTTGGCTTCGACATCGTTAGTGACGATGAACTAAGAATCGACGGTTTCTTGTTCGGAGAAGCTCAAGGCCGAATCATTGTAACAATTGATGAAGCAGATTGCGACGAGTTCTATGAAATTTGCGAGGCAAATGATGTGCCTGCAGTTCTTTTGGGACACGTAACAAAAGGAAAGCTTGTTGTTGATGATGTGCCTTTCGGTTTCTGTGAAGAACTAACAGCTTACTACAACAACGGATTAGAAGAAGCGTTAGACCTGTAATGAGAGAACTGCTCAATTTCATAAAATCCAAAGCAATGCTTAAGGCGCTAATTGGCGTAGGCGTATCATGGATTTTGATTTTGGGCCTTACATGGTTGGGGATGAACCTGAACAGTCGTCCATGGTCTGAAAGGATTGTGCCTTCCGTTGAGGGATTAATGAAGGATTCAGCCATTCAAATTCTTGAACATCTAGATCTCCAGCCGGTCCATCTAGATTCTGTTTTTAACGCATCAGCAATTCCCGGTGCTGTACTTGAACAAAGCCCAACCGCGGGCAGCAATGTGAAAAGTGGAAGACCTGTATATCTTACTACGTTTAGAGTAACACCTCCAGATGAAAAAATAGGTGTTGATGAAGGCCAAGACGCCCGTTTAGCCCAAAGCCTTCTCGAGAGAAAAGGCTTCAAGCTTAGAGTAAAAACTGAAGCAAATACTGAGTTAGACGGTAAGGTTGTTCGTGTTGAGCACAGGGGTATTTCTTTGGGTCCAGAAGAAAGACTACAGAGAGGATCGTCCATTACTTTGATCATAGGTGAGGTTCTAAATAAGCAGGTAAGAATTCCTTGGCTTATTGGACTTAATCTTAGAGATGCAACGAAGAGATTGAGCAACTCAGCGCTATCTGTAGGTTATGTAGAATACGGCGATTCACTCTTCACAAGAAATGACACATTAAATGCGTTAGTTGTTAGTCAATTCCCAAAATCAAGTGCTGGATTTGTCAAGGCAGGTACAGCAATAGACCTATTTCTAGAGAAGCCATAACATGAATTCTATCTCTAAAATATTTGTTCTTTTTTGTATGCATTTTGTTTTTGCTTCTGCAATGGGGCAGGAGATAGAGAGAGATTTAAAGTTCGTTCCAACAGGTTTGGATAAGGATTTTACCCAAGCCCAACCCTCAAGAGGAGGCGTTCTCCCAATGTCACTTCCATTTTTAGATGATTTCGCTTGGCCTAGCTTTGAGGAAGAAAATATTGAGGGCGACCACGATTTAATCCGATGGGAAACAAGCCCAGTAAGAAGAACCCAAACTTTTTCTAAGAACGCTCCAACAATTGGAGTCGCAACTTTAGACGGATTAGATGCAGGAGGATATCCATATCAGTTTAATGGCACTGATGTTCATGGGTGGGCTGATACATTAACCTCAAGGCAAATTTACCTTGAAGGATATACTTCAGAGGATGAGGTTACTCTTTCGTTTTGGCTTCAAGCAGGAGGTATAGGAAATGCTCCAGACTTTGAAGAGGATCAATTGATTGTAGAGTTTAAATCTATTGGTTTAGAAGGAGATATTTGGACTCAAGTGTGGGAAGCTACATTCATTTTACATTACTACGATCAGTTTGGAAATGACATTACTGAAGAAGTTTTAGAACTTATTGAACTTGGAGAATCTATAGAAGATACATATGTAAACTATGAAACAGAGTACTATTCTGAAGATGAGTTTTTCCAGGTTGTAATTCCAATTGATGCAGGAGAATACCTTCACAGCACTTTTCAATTTAGGTTTAGAAATTATGGGACTTTAATGGGTAATGCCGATTTATGGCATATCGATTATGTCTTTGTGGACCAGGGCGGTGCAACAGGTAATCCTTCTGAGGAAATTGCCTTTAGCGAGCCGGCTTATTCTTTACTCAAGGATTTTTCAGTAATGCCATGGACTCACTTTTCTGAATTGCCAGAGCTTTATATGAGAAATTCTCTTGAGATAGAGTCGAATAATTTTGGCATTGGATTAAATAATCAGGAGAATACTGGAATTACCATAAGGCACAGTATTGATGGGGCCGAACCAAATAAATTCACTAGTGAGTCAATCCAAAACGTAAGTGTAGATGTCGGAATTTTTACAACTGAGTTTTTAGAAAATCTCGTAGATGAAAATGGAAATAGTGCTACAGTAAATTTTGACACTTCTCTTTCAGATTCTACAGCTGTGTTTGAGGTAAGCCTTTGGGAAGAGGAAATTGGATATGAAACAAATCATTTGGGCGTGTTTGATAACGACTCAATAGGATTCAACCAGGTGTTCAGTAACTACTACGCATATGACGACGGGACTGCTGAAAAGGCTTATGCGCTTGATGCTATTGGTGGCCAACTAGCAGTGAGATTTCCACTGGCCAAGGCAGACACTCTCGACGGTGTTTTGATACATTTTACACCATTCTATGAAAATGCTTCGGATGAAACATTTGTGCTAAAGGTTTGGGGAGATGATGATTTGCTGCCTGGTACTCCTGGCGAGTTATTGATTGCCTCGAATCAGTTCCACAATCCAATTTATTTCACAGAGGGTTATGACATGTTTGCGTTTTACCCTCTTGACGAGCCATTAGAGGTTAGTGGAGTTATTCATGTTGGGCTAATTCAGCAAAATATTGAAAGGCTAAACATTGGATTAGATAAGAATACTAATGCGAATATTGGGAACTTACATTACATGTTAGGTCCTGGCAGCTCTTGGGCTGCGTCTGAGATTGAGGGGTCGCTTATGCTCAGGCCTGTGCTTAGAGCAGGAGGGGAGTTTGCAGTAGATGTGCCAGAACTTCAAACTTCCGAGTTAATCACCTCTCTTTATCCAAACCCAACATCTTCTCAATTGATGTTTAATGCATCTGAAGAATTGGTTTGGGATATATTCAGCTTAAATGGAAAACATTTAGCAGGAGGCCAAACCTTCCAAGGAGTTAATTCTCACGATGTTAGCTCGCTTTCTGAAGGCATGTACTTATTACAGCTAAAAACAAAGAAGGGCTTCGAGGTTGAGCACCATCAATTTGTAATCCAACGATAACATGTCTGAGGAGTTATTTGAACATCACAAGCTCGTTGCCGACCCAGGTCAACAGCCTTTGAGGGTGGACAAATTTCTTATGAATCTCATTGCTCATATAAGTAGGAATAAGCTTCAAATCGCTGCTAAAAGTGGATATATAAGAGTTGATGGTAAGCCAGTAAAATCAAATTTCAAGGTTAAGGCAGGTCATGTAGTTACAGTAGAATTGCCACAACCAGTTTATGAGTTTGAGCTTTTGCCTGAGGAGATGGATCTTGATATAGTCTATGAGGACAATGATGTTCTTGTAATCAATAAGCAAACAGATCTTGTAGTTCACCCTGGCCATGGAAATTACTCAGGCACTTTAGTAAATGGTGTCCTTCATCATCTTCAGAATATTCCTTCTATGCCTGGATCGCCAACACCAAGACCAGGATTGGTTCATAGATTGGATAAGGATACAACTGGATTAATGGTTCTAGGTAAAACGGAATTTTCTCTTACAGACCTTAGTGAGCAATTCTTTGAGAGGACTGTTGAGAGGAGGTATCACGCTTTGGTTTGGGGTGATGTGAGCGAGGATGGTACTGTTGAAGGTCACGTTGGAAGGTCAAGGCAAAATAGAACAGTTCAAGCTGTGTACCCCGATGGTGAAGAGGGGAAACACGCAGTTACTCATTACAGAGTAATAGAGAGATTAGGACCTGTTACTCTAATCGAATGCAAACTTGAGACAGGGCGTACTCACCAAATCAGGGTTCATATGCAATACATTGGACACCCTCTATTTGGAGATCCTAGATACGCAGGTAATGTGGCAGTGAAAGGTTCGCCAGGTGGGAAGTACAATAGTTTCCTAAGAAATTGTTTTGAGATTCTTCCGCGTCAAGCACTTCACGCTAAAACTTTGGGTTTTAAACACCCTGAAAAAGGTGAGTTTATGAATTTCGATTCTGATTTACCAAGCGATATGGTAGAGGTGTTAGAAAAGTGGAAGACGTACCTAGGCGGAATCGCTAGATAATTAACTTTCTAATTCTTCCTTTTCAATAAGAGCGTCTTCCCATTGCTGAAGAAGCTGGTCGTGCTTCTTTTGGACTTCTTCAAACTCATAACTTAAATCAGTCATCCTTTTCCTATCTGAAGGATCCACCTCACTAAGTTCAGCATTTTTAAGTTTTAATTCTTCCTCAGCTTTTGATACAGACTTTTCTAATCGCTGCACTTTTTTGATAGCCTGCATAAGTGCTTTGTCCTTTGCCTTTCTCTCCTCCTTGCTAATTTTTTGCTCTGATGGCTTCTTTGCTTTGGCAGCGCTCTTTCCCTTGCTAAGAACTCTTTCTCCAGTCTTTGAAGCTTCGTATTGGCCTATGCTGTCAGCGTGTTTTTCGTGAAGGAAATTCTTAATGTCCCCTATGTATTGCTTAAGCCTGTTAGGGGTAACCTCATAAACAAACTCTGTTAGATCAGCTAAGAAATCTCTATCGTGGGAAACGACAATAAGCGATCCATCAAACTTTTGAAGTGCGTCTTTTAGAACAGCTTTGGCCTTTAAGTCCAAATGGTTTGTAGGCTCGTCTAAAATCAAAACATTATATGGATGGAGCAGGAGCTTACACATTGCTAACCTTGCCTTCTCACCACCACTTAGAACGCTTACTTTTTTTTCGACGTCATCACCAGAAAAGAGAAACGCCCCCAACATGGATCTAACGTTCACTTCAAAATCATTAGTTACTGCTTCCTCTAAAGTTTCCATGACGGTTAACTTAGGATCTAGCTCTTCAGCTTGATTTTGTGCGTAATAACCAATGTCTACATTGTGACCAACAGTTAATTCGCCATCATAAGACTCTAAGCCCAAAAGTATCCTAGTCAAAGTCGTCTTACCCGCACCATTCTTCCCCACCAAGGCAATCTTATCCTGCCTTGCCATAATCAAGTCTACATCTTTAAACACGTCCAACGTGCCAAACGATTTGGCCATCGCCTTTGCCTCAAATACCACCTTTCCTGTCCTAGGAGCAGGAGGGAATCTAAACTTTATACTAGCGTTATCGTCTTTGTCAATTTCAACTCTTTCAAGCTTCTCTAATTTTCTAATAAGAGTCTGAGCAAACGCGGCTTTATTCTTCTTCGCCCTGAATTTATTAATTAGCACTTGAGTCTCGTCAATGTACTTTTTCTGATTTTTATAAGCCTGTAACTGCCTCTCCCTTTCTTCTTCACGCCAAACCTGATACTTTGAATAAGGCGCCTTGTAATCGTACAATTTATACGGACTAATTTCAATAGTTCTTTCAGTCAAGGTGTCTAAGAACATTCTATCGTGAGAGATAAGAATTATTGATCCAGGATATGATTTTAAAAACCCTTCAAGCCATTCAATCGACTCGATGTCCAAATGATTTGTTGGCTCGTCGAGTAGCAAAAGGTTTGGGTTCATTAAAAGCAACTTTGCTAGCTCTACTCTCATCTTCCATCCTCCGCTGAATTCACTCATTTTGCGTTCTATGTCATTTGGGACAAAGCCCAAACCCTGCAGAATTCTTTGAATTTTCTCCTCTATATTTCCAGCACCGATTACATCAAGTCTTTCGTTGCACTCAGTTAACTCATCAATTAATCTTGAGTACTCATCAGATTCGTAATCTTCTCTATTTCCTATTTCATTAGTTATCTCGTCAAGCCTAGCCTCTAAAGCCTTAATCTCATCAAATGCACTATATGCGTTATCGTAAATGCTTGTGTTTTCATTATGCTCCATTTCTTGTGGCAAGTAACCAATCTTGTATTCTTTGGGGTAATTTATAGTTCCTTCGCTTGGCTTATTTATTCCAGCTAATATTTTAAGAAGGGTAGATTTACCTGCACCATTTCGCCCAACGAGTCCAATTCTATCCTTATCTCCCACAAATAAGTTAAAACCTTCAAATAAAGATCTCTCGCCAAAATGAACTCCAAGTTGTGTTACTGTTAGCATGCGATCGCAAAGGTCGTAAATAAAAAACGGGGAGCATGCTCCCCGTTTTATCCTAATGCATTCTACTAGTTAGTAGTGCCATAAATCGTGTTCAAGTAGGAATAACTCCTCTTTAATTCTTTCAGATTCAGCTAATGCGTCCATACCTTTAGCGTATGATATAATAGGTCTGTCATAAACATTTGACTCTTTAACAATATAACTTGAGAAGTATCGTTTTTGGAAAAGTTCGTCAAATGTACGCCTTTGTGCATCATTATATAAGTTGAAAACATCTGCGTGTGCCAATTCGAAACGAGCATCTTCGTAATATATCCAAAACAATGGTAGATATTGGTCCGGAGCATTTTCAACTTCTTTGAGAACCAGTGGAGCTATACCAATAATTCTGACATATCTTTCACTTCTTTGTCGGTCCCATATCCAATCTTCTTTAAGCATATATCTCGTAACTACTTCTGATCCAATTGGGAATCTTTTCTTAGTTACTCCAATTACTTCACCGTCATCATCGTATTCTTTTTTCTCTTCTTCTGGCCAGAGGATATCATATATTTCCTCATAACTGAGAGATCTTACGAATTCTTCATCATCAGGAGCAAAACACATCATTGTTGGCGGTTCACCTTCGCCTCTGCCTAAAACACCCTCTCTAATTACGTCGAATAGATTTTTTCGATCATTAATTTCTTGAATTGGGTAGTAAAATGGATGATTAATTTTTTGCTTCAAGTCCATAACCTGCCATATTCTTTTGAAGTACATTACATCAGCTTCTCTTAAGGGTGGATAATCTAAACCGCCAAATCTCTTTAGAAAATTTTCTTGTCTTTCGTAAGCACCAGGCAATCCATTTCCAAATGTTTGTCCATCAAGTACGTTTTGTGCGCTGACTTCAACTACAATAGAGGCTATGGACAACAAAAGAAATATATATCTGCATAATTTTCTCATCATATTACTTTTCTTTATTTAACTCTCAAGGTGATTTTTGATAAATCCTCAATCTTGCCATTAGGCATTTTTACGGTCATTTCCTCAATAAGTATAATTGAACCTACCTGAACCTTGTTTAATTTCTGTTCCATTTCAGTAGTTAAACGATTGTTTGTCGAAGTACCAACCCAAGGAACTCCATTACTGAAAATAGTTAGTTTAAAACCTCTAACTCTTGTTTTTACATCAAACATAAAATCATCTATCCTTGCAACAACTGGGGCGAAATCACGCACTTGTGATTTAGTTATAGTGTTACTTTTATCAGATTCACCTGACCAATATGGCGTAGGAGGAGGAATATCTTTAAGTCTAAACTCTTTTCTTCCAATAATCGAAGTTGTTCCATCTGGCATTTCTGCTTTAACAGTTATAGTAGCCTTCCTGACTTTATTCTTATCAGAGGGATAAACAGTATATGAGCCATCGGATATTTTTTTGAGTCTACCACCCGTTATGGAAATATCTAACTTATCATTTGAAAAACCTGCAACACTTATGTCAACGGGATTTTCAATTCCTTTATAGAATACATTCATCTTAGTAGGAGAAACTACTAAAGAAGCATCTGAAACAGTAAAATCACCAACATTAAACGGTTGCGATTGCATATCACCATCTGGACCTTGATAGCGAATAAGACCTCTATACTGGTATTGTCCTGTTTTTAATCCTTTAGTTGAAAGTGAGAATTGCCCTCGGCCAATTTCATCTACAGGAAGCTGTTCAAGTTGGGTATAATCAATTTCAGAAGAATCTATACCATCCCACTTTTCAGTTTGAACGTATACCTCAGGAACACGAGTTGGGTCGAAAGCAGCAAGAAGAATATTTGCTCTGGCAGTATCACCTTTAATGATGTAGTTAGATTGTGGAATTACCAGAGGCATAACCTCAGAGAACTTCAAACTCTTTGCTTCAATACCACCAAGTAACCATGTTAATACTTCTGCCTCTGCATCCTTTACGTCAATTATCATTTTTGACATTAATGGCATCACTGCCGCAAGAGGTACGTCATAGAAATTAGCAGCTTCCCAAAGAACATCTACCCCGTTTTCAATTTCATTTTCAAAAGAAAATCTTTCAATGATACTTTTCTTTAGAGTTTCTGGAATAACTCGTACGTTTCCATCGATATCTATAACCTTGATATTCAAGATATCGTCACGGTATTTTTCTAATACCCTACGTAGAGACTTAGCAGACCATTGACCTTCGCTTCTCCACTGTGAAATATTACTTGCATTTGCATACCAATCTTCTGAAGCTCCTTCTGGATTTTGTGGATCTGATCCAACCATGTATGCTGTTAATGCCATGTACTCATCCTTAATTTGGATGTGTGCAAGATTTAGCACTGTGTCTCTACCAAACTCATCAACTCCATAATATTTAGAGAAATTTAATTCTTCTTGTTCTTGTAAAGTTTTCTCAGAAGCTGCTAGACATCTAGCTTTCAGCATAGATATATATGTAACAAGCTCTTTTGAATCAGAAGAAATTTCCTGAGCTTTATTGTAGAAAGGGCCAACTTTTTCCTGGTTGTTTAGATACTTTGCCTTTAATGTGCCAAAAGTATCATCTACTTTGTCTGCAAGTGTAGATTGAGTATTGATAAGGCTATTCTCAACCTTTACAAATCCGTTGAGGACCTCCTTAGAGATATTTAGGGCAAGAAGAGCGGTTAGGACGAGGTACATCATCCCAATCATCTTCTGTCGTGGTGATAGTTTAGCTCCTGCCATAACTTAAATAATTTATTTAGGTATAGAGAGCTTAACTACGGCTACCGCCCATAGCATTTAGCATGTTTCCGTATACAGTGTTAAGAGTAGCAAGGTTTTGTGCTAGTTCAGCAATATGCTCCTTATATGCTTTTGTGTCCTCAACACTATCGTTAAGAGTCTTAACAAGGTTACCCATTCCATCGAATAGAGCCTTGTTTTCTTTAAGTTGCTCAAGCTGCATCTCGTACATGTTGTTTAACGAGTCAAGATTAGCATTCATTCTTTGAAGATTGTCTCCAGCATTTGTGCTAGCGTCTTGTGAACCAACAAGTCCTGTTAATGAATTAGATACGCCTTCGTATGTATTTGCCATTTCATTAACTCTGTTTGATGCTTTGACTAATGAGTCACTAAATTCTTGAGTTGCACCAGCAGCATCAGCCATATCACTCATCTTATTTGCTTGATCACCTAAATTGCGCATTCCATCTCCTAGGTTCTTAAGAAGCTTTGAATCAATTTTTGCATCCTCAAGAAGATTGTCTAATTGTTGTACAGCAGTTTTAGAATCTTCACCAGTAGCTAATTGTGGGTATACTAGAGTCCAATCTGGATCGTCTTTTGGTAGTGGCTCAAATGCAGAGAAGAAGAAAATCACGGCCTCTGTTCCAAGACCAAGTATTAGCATTTGCGAAGCACCTGGCCAGTGCTCAATTTTAAATAGCGCTCCGAGGATTACGATAGATGCTCCCCATCCGTAGAGCTTAGACATTAATTTTTTCCAACTTTTACTTCCTGGTTTCATTTTCTTATAGGATTTGTTTCAATTTATTCCCAAATATGGGTCAAAGTATTATTTCTGCGTAATTAGACTAGTTCCACTCATCTTTAGGTCCAGATTTTCCGCGACCTAGGTATGACATAACTGATCTGAATCCGATGTAAGCTTTTGCAGTATCACTGTATTCGTATGCACGTGTTCCTGTCTGACAGTAGTATCCTATATCCTTCCAAGAACCTCCGCGAATTACCTTTCTTTTTACAGCTGGGAAATCTTCAGCCTTTGCGTGGTAAACGTAATCAGGTGCTAGATCAAACGCGAAATCGTATACAGTTTCATCGAATGCAGTATTTGTCCATTCTGCAACGTTTCCAGCCATATTGAAAAGGCCATAATCGTTTGGACTGTATGATTCAACCGGTGCAGTGTAAGCATTTGCATCCTCTACGTAGTCACCACGCATGGGCTTAAAGTTTGCTAGAACACAACCCTGGTCATTTCTAATGTAAGGGCCACCCCAAGGGTATGGAGCAAGGTCTCTTCCACCACGAGCAGCGTATTCCCACTCAGCTTCAGATGGTAAACGGAACTTTTGAATGTATGTCTCGCCACTTTTTTCTTTCCATTCATTCATAATCTGAGTTCGCCATGCGTTAAACGCAACAGCCTGCCCCCATGTAACTCCAACTACAGGATAGTCATCATAAGCTGGGTGCCAAAAGTAGTTTTCTGCCAGTGGCTCATTGTATGCATAAGTATAGTCGTGAATCCATACTAGAGTGTCTGGATAAACATTAATTGTTTCCCTTACTATAAACTGCGAACGATCTAAGTGACGACGAACAGAATGTAGTTGACCTAAATCGTTAAGCTCGTCCCACGTCTCTTCTCTTCCTTCTTTTTTTGAAGCTTTATCGAGATTGAACCACCAATATGTGTAATTTAATCTATCAGTTTTAATTTGCTTTCTATTGTAGAAGCTTTCACCTCCGAGATTATAGAATTCAAAGATTGCTTCTCTATTTTCTTCGTCTTGCATGATTGATTCCATGCCTTCTTGTGTGAAGTCTTCCCAATTTAATAAGTAACCTTTATCTACATATAGATCGTAATAGTCCTCTATGTCCATACCTAATCGATCAGCAGCTGGATGATCACTTCTTCTCCATTTATCTTCATCTACCATGTAGAGCTGTTCAAGAAACAAAGAGTCACGTACATATTTTACAAACTGACGGTATTCATTGTTTGAGATCTCGTGAATATCGATGTAAAAAGCAGGCATAGTAACCGTCTTTGAACGTGTGTTTAATGCATATGGCACATCTTGATCACTCGGTCCCATTGTGAATGAACCAAAGTGCACGTAGTTCATGCCGTATGGATTTGCTTGATCCCAGTATTCACGGGGTTGTACCCCAACGAGCTCACCCTGGGGTCCCATGTAACATCCAGCAAGCAGAGCTGGAGCCATGAAAAACAGAAGGAACTTTTTCATATTGAGTTGTTTTAATTTCGTTTGCAGGTGGTATCTAATATACGCTTTTAAATTATGAAATATTATAAAAAGCGAGGATTAGCGTATTTATTTAGGATAGGAGTAGTCTTAAACATAAATCCGTATGAAAGGAAAATTTCGTGTGACCCAGCTGAATAAGTCTGGAGTTCAGAAGTCGTTATATCATAAGAATACCCAATTCTGAGAAACTGTTCGCTTGCAGTAATTTGCTCTTGCTTTTCCATTCTAAGTTGGTATCCAAGAACAGGAGCGATAGCGTCTCCTGGTCTATATGATAAACCAGCCCAAAACATATCGTTTATTAATGCGTTAATGTTAAAGTCAATAGCTGTAGCAGCTAAATCAGTTTTAGTAAGAAAGTTAGTCCTGAGCACTAATGCATCTCCACTGATAGAATAATTGTATCCTCCCATGATGTAATAGTGACGAGTACGTGTAATTCCGAAGTCTGTAAATGCGCTCTGGATTAAGCTTGTTGAAGAAATTCCAGCGTAGTACTTGTCAGAATTTCTCATAAACAATCCAAAGTCAAGGTCAAAAGTCAATCCAGATGTAACTCCGTTTGGAATAGCTGGATCACTTGAGATAGATTCTTGGCCATCTGGTGGAAACCATGCGTAATTGTCTCCAATTTTCTTGTTTAAGAATGTAAATCCAATTCCTCCACTAATTTTTGTTCCAGATGAGTTTGGGTTGAAGGTAAAAGAAGGACCAATTTTGATCATTGTATTATTCTCGTTACCAATTGTTTCTTGGTATACTTGACCTCCAAGTCCAACAGGGCCCTCGCCAAATCTTGTGTCAAAATTTAAAAGTGTAGTTTCTGGTCTTCCATCCATGCTTGCCCATTGCTGTCTGTAAATAGCGCTAATGTTTGTCAGATTTGATTGACCAGCTGCAGCAATGTTTGAAACTACTGGATCCATGTACCATTGTGTGAACTGAGGATCCTGCTGAGCGTTTATAAATGACGCTAGCATTACAAATGCAAAGGATGTTATGTAGTTACGAATCATGTTAACTCGTTGATTTCGAATGTTTTCACAGGTTTTGATACTACCCGAAGTGTGGCAAGATAAGGAATTTTTCGATATCGTCATGCTAATTTTTGATATGTCCTCCACCATCTATCGGGTAATTGTCCACTTGCTGCCTCCTCATAATCCTCATAAGAGCATGGCACAAGGTGGTGATGATCCTTGTTATTCTTTTTCGAAGTGGGAATTGGAACGTCCATCCACCACCTATCTGATCGAGGCGATTTGTAGAAAGCTACTTCATGGTCATTCCCATGTAAGTCAACAACATAGCGAGTGTATTCATTAGCGCTACACTTTGGATAATCTCCTGGTTGATAGAAAATTCCATCGAGCATATGCCAAACCACTTGGGCTGTCAGTTGAGCTCCTCTTCCTCTGTCGTCCAAATCTGGATTGTGTTCAAAAACTCCAAGAGCAAGTATCCTGTCGCTTAATCCAGCATAACGTGCGATTTGGCATATTTGAGACGCTGTAATTCCGTTGGGTCCTGCGTGAACAGATGCAGGGTGATCGGCCGCTCGAATTGATGCCATATCTATTGAAATAAGATCGGCATTTCTAAATGTAGGTTCGAGTAATTTTGTATTTCCGTGAACTTGGCCTAATCGAATTGCTTCAAACTGCAATTTCTCAAGTAATTCCAGTGTATCTGGGTCTGAAAGATACCCTTGATGGCCAACGTTAACATAGTCAAACAGGTAGTTTGGCTCGTGAAGAACAACCCTGTTCATATAATTCCTAGAAGTAGTAATTTGAGGATCTCCACCAAAATCAAGTCTTTGGTCTACAGTTACAACATTAATGGGCCTTCCAAGACTTTCTAAAGCAGAATACATTGAGTAAGTCAGGTCTTGGCCTCCTCCTAAAACTATTGGAATAATGCCCATCTGAATCAATTCAGACACAACGGTAATAAGTGCTATTTCAGTTTCATCCTCAGTAAATGAAGTCTTGATATCTCCTATATCTGCAGTAGTTGACCACCTCGAGTGGGGGGTTAAACGATAGAGGTAATCTCTGATGGCGCTTGGTCCTCCAGAGCAACCTTCGTTATCTCCACTATTTCTTCCATCATTTACACCAATTATAGCAACACGGCAGCCTTCGACCTCAGGTTTGTGGTCGAATCTGTGCATATCAATTCTTTCAGCAATTCGGGCTGAACCCTCTGGGTTGCCGTAGAATGGATTGTCTATTGGTTGTAAAAACTCAAAAATCTTTCCGCTCATAGTTGAAATTCAAACAGGTGTGCACAATAACGCTCCGTTTGTTTCAAGATTTACGCGGATTTTAGATTTGAGTCCACACTCGATTGTTATTTCTTCTTTTCTTTTGTTCTGCGTCCCTTTATTTTAGGGCGTTTAGAGTGTTCTTCAATCAGCTCTTGAGCCCTATTCCAATCGATTGTTGTATAATCCTCTCCTTTAGGAATTTTCACATTGGCCTTTCCAGCTTTTATATATGGTCCCCAGCGACCCTCTATAATTCTTACCTCTGAATCTTCCTCAAACACTTTAAGAAGTGCTGCTGCATCTGCTGCGCGCTTAGCTTCAATAAGTTCTACTGCTCTATCCAAAGTCAATGTGTAAGGATCGTCGTTAGTGCCTTTTTTGATACTGATGAATTTGCTATCATGCCTGACATATGGGCCAAATCTACCAATGTCTGTCACAACTTTCTTCCCCTCAAATTCGCCTAGATCTCTAGGTAATTTGAAAAGTAATAGAGCTTCGTCTAGGGTAATTGACTCTAGAGTTTGGCCTGCTCTGAGCGAAGAAAAACGCTTCTCTTCATCATCAGCTTTTCCAAGTTGCGCCATAGGCCCAAACCTTCCAATTCTTACAAGAACTTGCTTGCCAGATTCTGGATCTTCACCAAGGATTCTCTCACCAGAAGCTCTTTCGGCAGTTTCAAGTGTTATATCAACTTGAGTTTTAAATGGCTTGTAGAAATCTCGAATCATGTCCTGCCAATTGTCTTGGCCTTTTGCAATTATGTCGAATTTCTTCTCTACATCTGCAGTGAAGTTATATTCTAAGATATCGCCAAAATGCTTGATTAAGAAGTCGTTAACTACAATCCCAATATCAGTTGGAGCTAATTTATTTTTTTCTGCTCCAGTGTTTTCGGAAGCAGTTGCAGCACTTAATTCACCTCCTTTCAGAGTGAGAACTCTGTACTTTCGCTTTTCCCCTTCTCTGTCGGGCATATTAACGTACCCGCGGTTTTGGATTGTGCTAATTGTTGAAGCGTAAGTAGACGGACGTCCAATACCTAACTCCTCAAGCTTTTTTACCAAACTTGCTTCTGTATAACGAGGAGGGTGATTTGCAAATCTTTGGGTTGCTATTATTGAGTTGCGAACCATTTCTTCACCTTGTATCATTGCAGGAAGCAGGCCTTTTGCCTCCTCGTCATTTTCATCATCTGTCCCCTCAAGATATACCTTTAAGAAACCCTCAAATGTGATTACCTCTCCTCTAGCAATAAATTGCTCCGAGGAACCACTTACGTCAATTGTTGCAGTTGTTTTTTCCAGCCTTGCATCTGCCATTTGGGATGCTATTCCACGTCGCCAAATCAGACCGTATAATTTTTCCTCATCCGCCGTTCCACTGTGCTTACTTAGCCCAAAATCAGTAGGACGTATCGCTTCGTGTGCTTCTTGAGCACTTGAATTTTTATTTGTGTAAGTCCTACGCTCGCAATAATCTTCACCATAATTGCTTGCAATTGCTTCTGCTGCACCGTCTAGAGCCTGATCGCTAAGAGTCACAGAATCTGTTCTCATGTAAGTGATGCGACCTGCTTCATAGAGTTTTTGGGCTACAGACATTGTACGCTGTACAGAAAACCCAAGCTTTCTAGATGCCTCTTGCTGAAGCGTCGAAGTTGTAAATGGCGCAGTTGGTTTCTTTTTAGCCGGCTTTGTCTCTAGGCCAAACACTTTGTGTCTACTACCTGCACAAGCGTTCAAAAAGTTTTGGGCTTCATCCTCTGTATCAAAACGCTTTTTACATTCTGCTTTTAAAACTTTGCCGGCTTGAGTAGTGAATTCTCCAACCACTCTAAACTTTGAAGAAGCTACATGAGCTTCAATTTCTCGCTCTCTATCGATGATAATTCTAACCCCAACACTTTGTACCCTACCAGCACTTAACCCCTGTTTTACTTTTCTCCAAAGTACAGGGCTAAGTTCAAATCCAACCAATCTATCGAGTACACGACGTGCCTGTTGAGCGTCAACTAAATGTTTATTTACGTCACGAGGATTTTCAATAGCCTTCAGAATTGCTGACTTTGTAATCTCGTGAAATACAATCCTTTTTGTATTTTCTGGTTTGAGCTTAAGAGCTTCAACCAAATGCCAAGAAATAGCTTCCCCCTCCCGGTCCTCATCCGTTGCGAGCCAAACAACTTCAGAACTCTTTACCTCTTTTTTTAGGTCCATTATGACCTGTTTCTTGTCCGCGCTAATCTCGTATTTAGGTGTGAAATCATTGTCAATATCGATAGCCTTGTTCCCTTTGGGTAGGTCTCTAATGTGTCCAAAACTCGACTTCACTACGAAGTCTTTTCCTAGGTAACCTTCAATTGTTTTGGCCTTGGCTGGCGACTCGACTATAACAAGATTCTTGGGCATGATTTTGAAATTTCGATGGCAAAGAAATAAAAATCTCTTTTCGTACAACACCTTATTAGCAATAAGTTTTTATCAATTTTAAGGTACCCCTTTAGGGGTGACAATTTGTCACCTATTATTTAACTTATTACATTTGCACTGGAATTATGAGATTAGGTGACAAAACAATTGATGAGTCAAGACAAGGTGAAGCCCTAGTCCTCGACGGAAATTCAAAGGGTAAAAAACTCTTTTTGGAAAGCTACGGCTGTGCGATGAATTTTTCTGATTCTGAAATAATCGCATCAATTTTAGCTGAAGACGGATATTCAACAACTAGAAATGAAAAGGACGCAGATTTAATTTTGATCAATACTTGTTCTATTCGTGAAAAGGCAGAGGAAAGAGTTCGCAACAGACTGACTAATTTCAAAAGCTATAAAAAGAATAACCCAAGTCTTGTTGTTGGTATGCTTGGCTGCATGGCAGAGAGGCTTAAGGATAAACTTCTAGAAGAAGAAAAACTAGTAGATCTTGTTGTTGGACCTGATGCATACAGAGACCTCCCAAACCTGATTCAAAAAGTTGAAGGAGGCCAAAAGTCAGTAAACGTTCTTCTTTCTCGTGAAGAAACCTACGCTGAGATTAGTCCTGTGCGCTTAGATAATTCTGGAGTAACAGCATTTATAAGCATTATGCGAGGATGCGATAATATGTGTTCTTTTTGCGTAGTGCCTTTTACCCGAGGTCGCGAGCGCAGTCGTGATCCACAAAGCATAGTTGATGAAGCCCAAGATTTATACAACAAGGGTTACAGAGAGGTTACTCTTTTAGGCCAAAACGTAGATTCCTACAAGTGGAATATCGACAAAAAGGGAACCATTAAAGATTCCAATCAACCAGTTGTAAGATTTGCAGAGCTTTTAGAGATGGTGGCCCAGGTTCACCCAGATTTAAGAATCAGATTTTCAACCAGTCACCCAAAGGATATGACGGACGATGTACTTCACGCAATTGCTAAGTACGATAACCTATGTAAATACATCCACCTTCCAGTTCAATCAGGAGCTAGCACAATGCTTAAAAGAATGAACAGAGGATACACACGTGAGTGGTACATGGATAGAATAGCAGCGATTAGAAGGATTATTCCGGATTGCGAGCTGTCGACAGATATTATTGCTGGATTCTGTGGAGAAACAGAAGAAGAGCATCAGGAAACTATTTCGCTATTGAAAGAGGTAGGGTTTATTTTGGCCTATCACTTTAAGTACAGCGAACGGCCAAGAACACTGGCAGAAAGAAAGTATGAGGACGATGTTCCAGAGAGTGTTAAGGGCGAAAGATTGACAGAAATTATCGAAGTTCAAAGGGAGCAAGCTCGCAAGAGAACTCAAGGTTTGGTAGGTAGAAATTTGAAGGTGCTTGTAGAAGGACCAAGCAAGAGGAATCCAGAAGAATTTTGCGGTAGGACTACTTATAATTCTATGGTCATCTTCCCAAAGGAAAATGCTGAGAAAGGAAAATACATAACTGTAAAAACCAATCGTTGTACTGCTAATACTTTGTTCGGCACTATTACAACTGAAGCACCTGAGGCATGAGTACGTCAGCTATAAAGCAGAGATTCGGAGTTATCGGAAATTGCCCAGCATTGGATAGGGCTATATTCGTTGCTGCTCAAGTAGCGCCTACTGATTTATCGGTTCTCATCCTTGGTGAAAGTGGAACTGGTAAGGAAACTATGCCTAGAATAGTCCATCAATTCAGTTCAAGGAAACACGGAAAATACATAGCTGTTAACTGTGGAGCTATCCCTGAGGGTACTATAGACTCTGAATTGTTTGGCCATTTGAAAGGTGCTTTTACAGGTGCTACAGAATCGAGGAAGGGTTATTTTGAGGAAGCTGATGGAGGTACAATTTTCTTAGACGAGGTTGCAGAACTTCCAATGACAACCCAAGTAAGATTGCTAAGGGTTTTGGAGTCAGGAGAATTCATGAAAGTTGGCTCTTCACAAACCCAAAAAACAGATGTAAGAGTCGTAGCTGCAACTAACGTAGATTTCGAAGAGGCATTCTCAAAAGGAAAGTTTAGAGAAGATCTCTACTATAGGCTCAACCAGGTTCCGATTAATATGCCACCACTCAGGAAAAGAGCAGGAGATATTCACCTTCTATTCAGAAAGTTTACTACTGATTTCAGTGAGATGCACAGGATGCCGCCGTTATCACTGAGTTCTGATGCGATCGATGTTCTAGAGAGATACCCTTGGCCTGGAAATATTAGGCAGCTAAAGCATATCACTGAGCAGATGTCAGTATTAGAGGCTGAAAGAAAGATTGATTCTGATACAATTCTAAGATATTTGCCAGAGACTCATAGGTCTAGATTACCGGTTAGAATTACCACAGGGAGCGATGGATTTGAACAGGGTGAAGCTGGAGCAAATGAGAAAGAGATGCTTTACAAGGTTCTCTTTGATATGAAGGGAGAGCTAGACGATTTGAAGAGAGTTGTTTTGGATATTATTAAAAGCGGAGGGCAAATCTCACAGGCAGATAAGGACGCTGTCCAAAGAGCATTTACTGACGAGGAAATTTCAAATATGCCAGTTAGATTTAGTGACCCAAATGGTCCTGTCGTCCATGACGTGGTTGAACTTGAATCTTCGAGTTTGAGTTTGATAGATTCTGAAAGAGAACTCATAATAAAAGCCCTTGACAAGCATAAAAACAAGAGGAAACATGCTGCTGCTGAGTTGGGAATTTCTGAAAGAACCCTTTACAGGAAAATAAAAGAATACGATTTAAAGTGATGAGGGGATTCTATTTATCAGGACTCATTTTTTTTGCAATTGCATTTGTTGGATGTGGTATTTACACGCCATATGGTGCTGCTACTTCTGGAGGGTCTACGTTTTCAATCAAGTATTTTGAAACAGTACACCCGCTTGTTTCGGCTTCGACGTCAATTACTATTAGTGAGGCATTAATTGACAGAGTGCAGAGACAGTCTACACTTCAGCTAGTTGACGATGGAGGCGATTTGGCATTTGAGGGAAAGGTTGTTGGATGGCAAGTGCAGCCAATAAATGTTCAGGGTAACGAAACTGCTGGAGCGAATAGAATTACAATTACAGTTGATGTGGTCTACACAAACACTAAGGATGATAAGCTTAGTTTTCAAAGCAAATTCAATAGGTTTTACGATCTGCCAAGTAGCCAAGATATTAACTCAAATACAGATTTTGTAGTTGAAGAAATAGCCGACCTACTATCACAAGACATTTTTAATGCTAGCTTAGGAAATTGGTAAGATGAACGTAGAAAATCTCAACGAATTAATGTCATTAGATAACGCATCACTTGCAGAGAAGAGGGATGATATTGCTAAACTAGTTGAGTATTATCCATATAGCGGGCCTTTTAGAATGTTGCTTGCAAAAGCTTCAAAGGAAGCAGGACATTTAGACCAAAAAAAAGATTTACTTGCAGCAGCGGCCCACTGTGCTTCAAGAAAAGCTCTTTTTGACATCATGTTTAGTGAAAATTTTGTTGAGCAAGCAAAAGCAATTCACGAGGAAATAGAGCAAGTAGAAGAGGTTAGTGAGGAGGAGTTAGTTGATTTGATTTGGCATACAGGAGAAAAAGAAGGAGGTGAGGTAGTTGAACATGTCGATATTGAAAGAGAGGAGGTGGTTGAAGCCATTTCATCAATATTGGAAGAAAATTCAGCAGAAATTTTCGAAGAGGAAATCACAGCAGAAATTCAGGAAAAGCCCAAGCCAAAATTTGACTCTGAAGAGCCACAAATTAGAGAGGGAGGAAGAGCAGATTCACTTTTTGGAAAGTGGCTTGAAGAGAGGGCAAAGGCAACTGATTTTGGTGAGGCTGCAAGGGCTGAAGCTATCGTAGAACGTGGAGCTACGGCTATTATTGATGCTTTCCTTGCAAAGGAAAATCCTCAAATTGGGAAGATTAGAGATGTTGACTCTCCAGTAGAAGAGTGGGCGTCTAAGGGTTTAGAAGAAGATCTTAGTCTAGTTACTGAAACTATGGCAAAACTTTACGCAAAGCAGGGTCAAATTGGAAGGGCTAGAAAAGCTTTTAAGCTTTTAGCTGAGAAATTCCCTGATAAAAGTGTTTACTTTGCAGCCCAGCTCAAAAAGCTAAGAAATAAATAGTACTTACCATGGGAACATTTTTAACCGTTGTAATCTTAATCATCTGCTTCCTTCTTGGAGCAGTTATTCTTGTTCAAAATCCTAAAGGAGGTGGTCTTGCTTCCGGTTTTACTGGCGGAGCCCAAATGGGTGGAGTTCAGCGTACGACTGATTTCCTTGAAAAGAGCACTTGGTACCTAGTTGTAGCTCTGTTTGTTGCTTGCATCCTTGCAGGTGTATACAACGGAAATAGAACTACTGAAGTTGGAATTGACGATGCGCTAATTCCAGAAGCTGTGGTGCCAGTTCAACAGAACGCTCCAGCGGAACCTACAGAAGATCCAGTTGCACCTGATCCAGCTGCCGAAATGGCAGAATAATAAAGTCAATTTGTTCGAATTTTCAGTATAAGTGACGATATGTCGTGCCTTGAAGTTTTGGCATATATTTGGCATAAGCGTACACAAAACAAAATATAATATGTCAGTAAATTTTAAACCATTAGCAGATAGAGTGCTAATCGAACCAGCTGCTGCAGAGGAAACTACAGCAAGTGGAATTATTATTCCAGACTCAGCAAAAGAAAAGCCACAAAGAGGAGTGGTAGTTGCTGTTGGACCAGGTAAGAAAGAAGAGCCGACAACTGTGAAAGTTGGAGAAACTGTTCTTTATGGAAAGTTTTCGGGTACAGATTTAAGTATCGATGGTAAGGACTATATGATAATGCGTGAAGCTGACATTTTAGGAACTATATAACGATGGCAAAAAATATTCAATTCAATAGCGAGTCAAGAGCAGCACTGAAAGAAGGTGTAGATGCTCTAGCAAATGCGGTAAAGGTTACACTCGGCCCAAAGGGTAGAAATGTGGTAATCGATAAAAAGTTTGGCGCTCCTTCAGTAACGAAGGATGGTGTATCAGTAGCAAAAGAAATTGAGCTAAAGGACGCTGTAGAAAACATGGGAGCTCAAATGGTAAAAGAAGTTGCTAGTAAGACTGCCGACGTTGCAGGAGACGGAACAACTACTGCTACAGTTTTAGCCCAAGCATTAATTACTGAGGGTATGCGTAATGTAGCTTCTGGCGCAAATCCAATGGATCTCAAAAGAGGTATGGATAAAGCTTCGTCTGCAATTGTTGCTGAGCTACAGAAGATGAGCAAGGAAGTTGGCTCTGACAATTCTAAGATTGAGCAGGTAGCTACTATTTCTGCTAACAACGACAATAATATTGGGTCACTTATTGCTGAAGCGATGGAGACAGTAGGAAACGAAGGAGTTATTACTGTTGAGGAGGCCAAAGGAATGGATACGACTGTAAACACTGTTGAAGGAATGCAATTCGACAGGGGGTATTTAAGTCCTTACTTCGTGACTAATCCAGATAAGATGGAGGCAGATTTAGACAATCCATACATCCTTATCTACGACAAGAAGATTAGCAACATGAAAGATCTCCTTCCTGTTCTAGAACAAACAGCCCAAAGTGGACGACCTCTACTTATCATCGCAGAAGATGTTGATGGTGAAGCTTTAGCTACTCTTGTTGTAAACAAGATCAGAGGATCATTAAAAATTGCAGCTGTAAAGGCTCCAGGGTTTGGAGACAGAAGGAAGGAAATGCTCAAGGATATTGCTATCCTAACTGGAGGTCAAGTGATTTCTGAAGAGACTGGTCTTAAGCTTGAGAACACATCGATTGAGGATTTGGGATCGGCGGAAAAAGTGACTATTAACAAGGATAACACTACGCTAGTAAACGGTGCAGGAGATAAGAAGGCAATTGAAGCCAGAGTGGTGCAGATTAAAGCCCAAATCGAGTCAACAACGTCTGATTACGATAGAGAAAAGCTTCAAGAACGTCTAGCAAAACTCAGCGGAGGAGTAGCGGTACTTTACGTTGGCGCAGCTACAGAGGTTGAGATGAAGGAAAAGAAGGACAGAGTTGATGATGCACTTCATGCTACAAGAGCAGCTGTTGAAGAAGGTATTGTTCCTGGTGGTGGTACAGCTTATATACGAGCTGCATCAAAACTAAATAAGCTCGAAGGTGAAAATGCTGACGAGACTACAGGAATTAAAATTGTTCTAAGAGCAGTTGAAGAGCCATTGCGCCAAATCGTTTCTAACGCTGGCGGTGAGGGTGCTGTAGTAGTAAACTCAGTAAAAGAAGGAAAGGGAGATTTTGGTTACAACGCAAGAACTGAAGTGTTTGAAAACCTTCTTGAAGCTGGTGTTATTGATCCCACTAAAGTTTCTCGAGTAGCTCTTGAAAATGCCATTTCAATTTCTGGAATGATGCTTACAACTGAGTGTGTAATCTCTGACATCGAAGAAGAAGGAGCGGCTGTTCCTCCGGCAATGCCTGGTGGAATGGGTGGCATGATGTAATTTCCAGCATGTCAATTGCGGTCAGAGAAGTAACAAAGTATTTTTCAGGACAACTCGCCTTAAATAATGTTAGTCTAGAAGTACCCTCTGGTCAGGTTTTGGGTTTATTAGGGCCAAATGGTGCGGGTAAATCAACTTTAATGCGACTCATTTGTGGCTACTTGCCACAAAATTCTGGTAGACTTGAAGTTTGTGGATTTAATGTGGACGAAGAACCACTGGAGACCAAATCAAGGCTTGGGTATTTGCCTGAAAGCAACCCTCTACCAGAGGAAATGTACATACGGGAGTATTTGAAATTTGTTACTGGTGTTTACAGTCTGGACAGTTCTTCTAAAAAAGTTGAAGATGTTATTGTAAAGGTTGGATTAACTCCAGAGGTTCACAAAAAGATAGGGCAGCTTTCAAAGGGATATAGACAAAGAGTAGGTCTTGCAGCAGCAATCATTCACGAGCCAGAAGTATTGATTTTAGACGAGCCAACATCAGGTCTTGATCCCAATCAACTTGTAGAAATAAGAGCTCTGATAAGATCTATTGGAGAGGAAAGGACGGTAATGCTTAGCACGCATATCATGCAAGAGGTGGAAGCCATGTGTGATAGGGTTGTCATGATCAAGTTGGGTGAGATAGTTGCAGACGAAAAGCTATCGAAATTTGTAAACGATAAGGGCGGATTGGAAGAGGCGTTTAAAGAACTGACGTCTTGATAGAATCGAGAAAAGAAACTGGTGTTGTGTTCAGATCTACTGGATCTTGGTACGACGTTCAAGATTCTAGCAGTTCGACAATTAAATGTAATCTAAAGGGAAGAATTAGGCTCGAAGGTCTACGATCTACAAATCCCATTGCTGTTGGTGATTCAGTAGTATTTACAAGATCATCTGACGGAACGGGTATTATTGAAAAAATTGAGGAGAGGAAGAATTTCATTGCAAGGAAGTCTGTTAATCTGAGCAAGGAAAGCCACATAGTAGCTTCCAATTTAGATAGGGCATTTTTGATCGTAACAATAGCTCAACCCAGAACATCATCTGGTTTCATTGATAGATTTTTAGTGACTGCTGAAGCTTATGGAATTCCTACGACAATTGTATTCAATAAGGTTGACCTTTTGGATGGGGAAAGTGCTGAACGCCAAAATGAACTCGAAGATATTTACTCTTCAATTGGTTATGAAATAATGAGGGTTAGTGCTAAAACAGGAGAAGGGATTGACGAATTAAAACAATCACTTAATGATGGGATAAATCTTCTATCTGGTCATAGTGGAGTTGGTAAAAGCACAATCATAAATGGTATAGTTCCGGGCCTTGATTTGAAGACTGGCGAAGTTAGTGATTTCCATGCAAAGGGAAAGCATACAACAACTTTTGCAGAGATGTTCGAGGTACCAGGTGGTGGGTTTATTATCGATACGCCAGGAATTAAAGGGTTTGGGCTTATTACTTTAGAAAAGGAAACGCTCAATCATCATTTTCCTGAAATATTCCAAAAATTAGAAGAGTGTAAGTTCAATAATTGCATTCATATTGATGAGCCAGGTTGCGCTGTAAAAGCTGCTGTTAAGGAAGGCCAAATCTCAGAGGAGAGGTACTCCAATTATCTTGAGATGTATTCGACTTTTGACGACGGTCCTTATAGATAATCAGACCCTAGAAGTATAGAGACCGTTTACTCTAAGATCCTCAGAATTGTACTTAATCCTCTTGTGTGTATTAATGTCGTAAACTTCAATTCCTACAGACCTTAAAATTGCATCTCCAGCAGCGCAATCCCATTCCATATAAGGTCCGGTTCGCGCGTGAATCTCAGCCTTACCCATTGCAATTTCGCAGAATTTCAACGACCCACTTACTGGCCTAGTAATAACGTCAGTGGATTTTATCCAAGGAGGACAAAGCATAGAAATTGGAGCTTTTTCAATCCATGAAGTAACTAGAGTATATGGTTTAGACACCTTAGTACTTCTCGTTATATTTATAGTTCGAGGATTTGATCCATTGAGTTGGCTTATTGATAACCCTTTGCCCAAAACGCCTTGGTAAATGGTATTTGTTAGTGGATCAGCAACCACTCCGATTATGGGGCCTGTTCTGTCGCAAAGAGCAATATTTACAGCAAAACCACTTCTATTTTCTAAGAAACTCTCTGTTCCATCTAGTGGATCGACTAGCCAATAATAATCCCAAGCCTTTCTTTCCTCGTGTTCAGGAATCGATGCTTCTTCGCTAAGAATGGGGATTGCAAGGTGAGAAAGAATGGATGCTATCACCTTTTGGGATGCGTAATCAGCATCTGAAACTAGTGATCCATCCTTCTTTGATTCAATGTTCAATTCTTCGTCAGAGGATGCTATGACACTTAGCAATTCTCTAGACGCTACACCTGCTGCCTCAACAGCGCGTTGTGAACATTCTTCAAGAAACTCTGGGGTCATCATATTACTAATATAGCTAACTTTGCATTGATGCAGGGGTGCCACTAGGCTGAGATTATACCCTTAGAACCTGCCCTAACGGGAAGGAAGTTGTCTAAAATATAGTGTATCTCAAAAGTAGTACTCTGCGTCCAAACAAATTAATTTAAAAAATGCGACGCATTCTATTTTTCACGCTTCTATTAGCGCCGGCTTTTTCCCAAGCCCAAATCGACTCGATTAATGTTCTTAAACCAGCAGCTGTAAAAGCAGTTAGTTCTGACGAAAGATCACCATTTGCACACACTAATATTTCTGAACAAGAAATAAGTGACCGAGACGCTGCACAAGACTTACCATTCTTGATTCGTTTCGCCCCTTCTGTTGTTGTCACCTCAGATGCTGGTAACGGAATTGGATACACAGGCATGCGACTTAGAGGCACAGATGCGACTCGCATCAATGTCACAATTAATGGTGTTCCTCTTAACGACGCTGAGTCTATGGGTGTTTGGTGGGTAGATCTACCAGACCTAGGTAGCAGTATTAGCGATCTTCAAATCAGTAGAGGAGTTGGTACAAGTACTAATGGGCCAAGCGCTTTTGGTGGATCAGTTGCTATTAATACTCTAGGGAAAGTGGCGAAACCTCAGATACAGGCCAAACTTGGTTACGGATCTTTTAACTCTCGAAGAATGTCTGGTTTATGGAATACAGGGATCCTCGAAAACGGAATTTCATTTGACGGAAGGATTTCTCAGATCACTTCTGACGGATATATGAATAGAGCAACCTCTGATTTATTCTCGCTATACGGGTCACTGGTGAAGAGATGGGAAACTGGTAAGGTGAGCATTACAGCTACAATGGGTGAGGAGCGCACTTACCAATCATGGTATGGTGTTCCAGAAATTGCTGTCGACCCAGATGCAGATTCAACAGATATTGCAAACTGGGCAGTTAATAGTTGGGAGTATACTAGTGGATATCAGTATACAGAAAATGATACCGAAAGAGTGAATGATCTTATTGCAAACAGACGTCAGCATAATTACTACAGCTACGAAAACGAAGTTGACGATTATACTCAGGGCCATCAACAAATTCACTTAGAACAAAAATTAGGAAATCTAGATATTGGAGTTGCATTATTCCAGACACTTGGAGAAGGATATTTCGAACAAGAAAAATTAGGTGAATCCATGTATAATTATGGTTTAGAGCCTCTGAGTTTTGACACTACTATTTCTATCGTTGATACGCTAATTGTTGATACTGTTACATCTTATGTTTTTGATACGAATTTAACTGATACACCTGCAGATATTGTAAGGCGTAGATGGTTAGACAATACCCTCCGTGGAGGGTTAGTAAATGTTAGCACTTCTATTGGAGGATTGGATTTGGACTTTGGAGGGATGTATTCAAAATATGTTGGAGATCATTTTGGTAGAGTTATTTCAATTAATTCAGTAGATTCTGAATATTCTTATTATTCATCTCGTGGAACAAAAACAGATTTTAGCAGTTATGCAAGACTGACTTGGTTGGGAATGAATGATAAGTTGAGGGTACAAGCTGAAGGCCAAATCAGGAATGTTAGTTACAGAACTGATGGGTTAGATTCGGATAGAAGAGAGTTTAATATTAACGAAGATTTTTCCTTCTTTAACCCCAAGTTTGGTTTTGATTTTAAGCCAAATAACAACAGTAGATTCTACTCTTCAATAGCAATTGCAAATAGAGAACCATCAAGGAGTAATTTCTTAGATTCTGATTATTTATTTTCAGACTCCTCTTCTCACATTGTTTCAGAAAGGTTAAAAGATTTAGAGATTGGTTTTAGTTTTGCGAAAACAAATTTTGCATTTGAAATAGGAGCTTATCACATGTCTTATGAAGATCAATTAGTAAACACAGGAACTATCAATGACGTTGGTGGTATAATTCACAGAAATGTGGATGAATCATATCGACAGGGAATAGAAATGCAAGCTGGATTCAATCTAGGGAGGATTATCACTTGGCAAGGAAATATGACTTTATCAAAGAATAAGATCATTGATTTCTATCAAACTGAATCGACAGATGAAACAGATATTGCATATTCCCCGTCAGTTGTGGGTGCAAGTATTTTAAATATTGATATTTGGGATGGTGGACAAAGATTTTCTGATAATGATATAGATCTAGATATAGAGTTAGCAACAAAATATGTTGGAAAGCAATATTTAGATAATACATCGAGTGATGACAGATCTCTTCCAGCGTATATAGTTCATGACGTTATTTTGAGATGTGGTTTTCTTGTAAATGAAAAGCAAATAAATCTAAGCATATTCGCTAATAATATTTTTGATCACATGTATAGTGCAAACGGTTGGACTTATTACTATCCAGATGGAGAAGGTGGTGAGATTTCTGAAAACTTTGTATATCCGCAAGCTGGAAGAAATGGATTTGCAAGCCTATGCTTTAAGTTCTAGGACTTAATCGCTGATACAATTTGCTCCACAGTGGCCGCGTGACGCATCACGTGGCCACTTTCTATTGTGTGAAATAGTACACTAGAGCACCCGATTTTATCGAGCTCACTTATCATCCCTTTGGTCCATTTCTGAGGAATAATTTTATCCCTACTTCCGAAAACCAAATGTGCCTCAACCTTGGACAATGCAATTGCTAAGTTTTTTAACTCAGGCCAAAACTTTTTATAAGTCGCCCATCCACAAGCCACCCTTTTTCTGATTTCAGAATTGTCAGTGTGATATCTGCCAAAGTGATGCTTGTGTCCAGATATCATACCCACTTTGTAAAGTGCGTCTATAATTCTGCGATTTGTTTTGGGATACTTATCGGTAAGACTCCAGCAAAATCGACCTAATCTTGTGTTTACTACAAATTTGTACATAGGTCCTTTTCGAAGTCCGTCAGGAGCTAGAACAATAATTCTTTTGAATATTTCTGTGCTTTCGGTTAACAGCTGGAAGCATAATCTAGAACCCATCGAGTAGCCAAGGAGCTCGAAGCTATCTACCTTTTCGCCAAACCCTTTAGTAGCTTTTCTTTTAATTGCATCGAGTAGAAAGTTTGGCTCTAACATTGAATAAATATCACTTTCTCCTAAGGGTCTGCTTTCTCCGTGGTGAATTAGATTGACTGATAGCATTGCAGTATCATCATCGTAAAACGGCATAAAGTTTTCCATCTCCTCAGCGTTTCTGTTAAACCCGTGAAATGCTATAACGACATTATTTGCTGAACCACTTTTTGCAGGCACTATCCACCCTTCAAACCGCCAGTTTGAATCGTCCCAAACCACTTTTTTACCTCTACTCATAGTGCTAAGGTCGACAATTGTGAACTAGTGTGGAAAAAGTGCATTTCATGGTTGTACCAAAAGGCTAAATGATGTTCTAACTTTGGGCCGGTTAATTGCATACGTAACTGGCTACATTTGAGCGAAAAATTTCGCGAGAAAATGGCCGGATAAAAAAAAAATGCCCAAAGATTCGAGCATCAAGTCGGTACTAATAATCGGCAGTGGCCCCATTGTTATCGGCCAAGCATGTGAATTTGATTACAGTGGATCTCAAGCTTCAAAATCACTTAGAGAGGAAGGGATAGAGGTTACTCTTATCAATTCAAATCCGGCAACTATTATGACTGATCCAGTAATGGCGGATAACGTCTACCTAGAGCCTCTTGAGCCCGAGTCTATAGAGAAGATTCTTGAAAAACATCCTGAGATTGATTCTGTTTTGCCTACGATGGGAGGCCAAACAGGACTAAACCTATGTATCAAATGTGACGAACTTGGAATTTGGGAGAGGTACAACGTTAATATGATTGGAGTTGATATCGATGCAATTGAGATTACTGAGAACAGAGAGGAGTTCCGCCTTCTCATGGAGAAGATAGGAATACCTATGGCACCACAAGCTGCAGCAAAGAGTTTCCTAGAAGGAAAGGAAGTAGCTCAAGAGTTTGGCTTTCCACTTTGTGTTAGAGCAAGCTATACCTTAGGAGGTACCGGAGCTGCTATAGTTTACGATCAAGAAGAATTTGAAAAGAAGCTAACAGACGGTCTACACATTTCACCTATTCACGAGGTGATGATTGACAAGGCACTCCTTGGATGGAAGGAGTACGAGCTTGAGCTTCTAAGAGATTCAAACGACAATGTAACTATCGTTTGTTCTATCGAAAATGTAGATCCAATGGGAATCCATACGGGTGATTCTATCACAATTGCTCCCGCATTAACCCTTTCTGACACGACATTCCAGAAGATGCGTGATATGGCAATTCACATGATGCGAAGCATTGGTGATTTTGCCGGTGGTTGTAACGTACAATTCGCAGTTTCGCCTGATGAAAAAGAGGATATCATTGCTATCGAGATTAACCCTCGTGTAAGTCGTTCCTCTGCTCTAGCATCTAAGGCAACAGGATATCCAATTGCTAAGATTGCATCTAAGCTAGCAATTGGATACCACCTCGACGAGCTAAAGAATACTATCACTGGAACAACTTCGGCTATGTTCGAGCCAACTCTCGACTACGTTGTCGTTAAGATTCCTCGCTGGAACTTCGATAAGTTCAAGGGTGCAGATAGAACACTTGGCCTTCAGATGAAATCAGTTGGTGAGGTAATGGCCATAGGAAGGTCTTTCCAAGAGGCGTTACAGAAGGCATGCCAATCACTTGAAATTGGAAGAAATGGACTGGGAGCAGATAGTAGAGAGCTAACAGACAAGGATGCCATCATGCACAGTTTGAGCAACCCGTCTTGGAATAGGTTGTTCCACATTTACGACGCGTTCAAGCTTGGCCTTCCCTTCCACAAGATTCGCCAATCAACCCAAATGGATTCATGGTTCCTTCGCCAAATCGAAGAGCTAGTCCTATTGGAAAAGGATATTGAAAATGAAACCATTGATTCTATTTCTCGCGAGCTTCTTATAGAAGCAAAGAGAAAGGGGTACGCTGATAGACAAATAGCTCATCTTTTAAAATGTCTTGAAAGCGAGGTTCACGAAAAGAGACACGCAGAGGGTATTACAAGAGTCTATAAGTTGGTAGATACTTGCGCTGCTGAATTCCCTGCAGTTACTCCCTACTACTACTCTACTTTTGAAGATGAAGAGAATGAAAGTGAGGTTAGCGATAAAAAGAAGGTGGTCGTTTTAGGCTCAGGCCCAAACCGTATCGGACAAGGGATTGAGTTTGACTACTGTTGTGTACACGGAGTACTTGCGGCTAAGGAATGTGGTTATGAGACAATCATGATAAACTGTAACCCTGAAACTGTTTCTACAGATTCGGCTACATCTGATAAGCTTTACTTCGAACCAGTATTCTGGGAGCACATTTATGACATCATCCTTCACGAGAAGCCAGAGGGAGTAATCGTTCAGTTAGGAGGTCAAACGGCACTTAAACTTGCAGAAAAGCTAGACCGCTACGGAATCAAAGTAATGGGAACTTCATACAACGCACTAGACTTAGCTGAGGATAGAGGTCGTTTCTCTTCACTTCTTCGCGATGAAGGAATTCCATATCCAAAATTTGGTGTAGTAGAAAACGCAGACCAAGCAGTTGACCTATGTCGTGAACTTGGTTTCCCACTTCTTGTACGTCCTTCTTACGTACTAGGAGGTCAGAAGATGAAGATCGTAATCAACGAGGACGAATTGGAAAACCACGTAGTGAGCATCCTCAAGCACATGCCAGAAAATCAAATCTTACTCGACCATTTCTTAGAGGGAGCTATGGAGTGCGAGGCAGATGCAATTTGCGACGGTGAAGACGTTAGGATTATCGGAATAATGCAGCACATTGAGCCAGCTGGAATTCACTCGGGTGATAGTTACGCATTACTTCCTCCTTATAACTTAGGTGACCTTGTTATGCAACAGGTAAAGGACTACACAAAGAGAATTGCATTAGCTTTAGAAACTAGAGGTTTGATAAATATACAGTTCGCTGTTAAGGATGATACGGTGTATATAATCGAAGCAAACCCTAGAGCGTCACGTACTGTGCCGTTCATCTCTAAGGCATATGGAGTTCCTTATGTAAATCACGCAACCAAAGTAATGTTGGGACAGAAGAAGCTTAGCGAAATGCCTCACTCACCACATCTCGATGGATATGCAGTAAAAATTCCAGTATTTAGCTACACGAAGTTTCCTAACGTGAACAAAGAGCTTGGCCCTGAGATGAAATCTACGGGTGAGGGAATCAGATTTATCCCTGATCTAAAGGACCCATTCTTCTTGAAGATTTATAGCGAGAGAAACTTATACTTGAGTAAGTAATTGTATGGCCAGGTTCATTTTCTACGCAGTTGTTGCCTGGTTAATTTTCAGGTGGATGGATATGATCTTTGGGCGAAAGTCAAGAGGTAATTCAATGCCACCAAGGAGTGAGCCACCAAGGACCAATAAAAAGAAAAAGCCAAATTCCGATAATATCGGAGATTATGTAGACTTTGAAGAAGTGGATGACTAGCCCGCAGGTATTAACTTGCTGCATGCTCAAAAAGGCCCTACCACACATTTTATCCATAGTAGCGTTTTACGCTATTGCCTGTGTATTCTATTCTCCAATTGTGCTAGACGGCAAAAGGCTAGTCCAAGGGGATACGGAAAAGTATATTGGTATGTCTCACGAAACCCTTAGCTATGAGAGCGCTGAAGGCGAGAGGCCAGCTTGGACAGATAGCATGTTTGGGGGTATGCCTACAATCCAAATTACAGGAACGGGAATCAACACATTTCCAAAAACTATATGGGGATTTTTAAGGCTACTAATGTCTCCTGAAATAATGACGCTTTTCCTGGCTATGCTTTCTGCATATATTTTAGCATTGTGTCTCAAAGCACCTCCATTGGTTGCGCTTATTGCTGGAGCAACGTTTGGTTTGGGCTCGATTAATGTCCTCTACTTATCAGCAGGTCATGTAACAAAGGTGAAGGCGATTTCTATGATGCCTGGTGTTCTAGCAGGAGTGATTTACGCATTTAGAAGCAATATGTGGGGAGGAGCTGTCATCACTGCTTTTTTCCTCTCTATGCACATCCATGCGAATCACTTGCAGATGACATATTATCTGCTTTATTTGATTGCCGCAGTAGGAATTTGTGAGCTTGTTGCAGCTCAACTTAAAGGCCAAATCAAATCTTTCGCAATTACATCAGCCCTATTAATAGGTTCAGCGTTGGTTGCATTAGCACCTTCGCTTCCAGGTTTGAAGATGACAAAAGATTATTCTTACTACACGACAAGGGGTGAGGCTGTCTTGCAAAACTCAGAACGATCAGAGGGGTTAGATACAGATTACATCTTAGAATACAGCTTTGCGAAGGCCGAATGGTTAAGCGCAATTGTGCCTGACATTAAAGGAGGTGCTAACCAACTATACTGGGGAGAACAGAGGTTCTCCGGGGGTGCATTTTATTTTGGGGCGATAGCGTTTGCTCTTCTTTTAGCCTTTCTATTTGTAGGGAAGGATAGAATGAGATGGCCCATTATTGCGACCTCACTTTTGGCTATTATTTTGTCGTGGAGGGATGCATCTTTTGTGACTGATTTCTTCCTCGAATACGTCCCTCTTTTCAATAAGTTTAGGGATACTAAAATGATGATGGTGCTCATTCAATTAGTAGTTGTGGTGGGCGTTGCAATGTCGTTGAAGAGGGTTTGGGATGAGGCTGGTTCTGGTAAGTGGAAGCCATGGGTTTATTCCCTTGGAGGTGTAGCTGGACTGTTAGCAGTTTTCTACATCATACCTGAGACAATCTTCGATTTCACATCAGAGATAAGACAGGATGTTTTAAAAGAGCAGTATCCGATTAATAAGCTAATTAGCCTCAGAGTTGAAGTGTTTAGAGCAGATGTACTAAGGTCTCTTGCACTAGTAATCATTGCTATAGCAGCAGTCTTTATCACACTTAAAGGCATATTGAAAAGGGAGATTGCTGTAAGTGTTTTAGCTGTAATTATGGTCCTAGACATTTACACAGTTGACACTAGATATCACAAAGCCTTTGATAGTGAAATCAATGTGATCTTCCCAAATGAAACAAGTGATCACGACAGAGAAATTCTTGAAATAGAGGCGATGCAGATTGATGGCTTTGCAGAAAAGTACAGGGAGAATTTGGGCTTGATAGAGGAGGATTTAGGAATAAAAATTAATGACAGAACTGCAGTAGGAAAGTATTTGCGAGCGTCAGAAGCAGCAATGTTTAGGACTTTGAATAGCACCACGCATTTTAGAGTGTTGAATTGGGCTAATCCTATGAACGACGCTAAAACTTCTTTCTTCTTTAAATCAGTAGGAGGTTATCACGGGGCCAAACTTCGTAGGTATCAAGATTATATCACTTATGTTATACAACCTCAACTGGAGAGATTTTCTAATGCTGTTCAAGTAACTAAAAATGTTGAAGGTGCCCTCCCGATTTTATCTGGTATAGGAATACTCAATACCAAATACATTATCAATGCTACTCAAAGACCAATTCAACTGCCAAATGCACTTGGGCCAGCGTGGGTAGTGAATAATGTTAATTGGGTTAAGTCTAATGATGAAGAATTGTTCTCAATTGATGGAACAGAGTTGTCTGACGTAGCAATTGTGCACGAAGAATTTAGAGATTATTTGTCTGAAGATTTTGGCACTTCTGATTTTACTTCATCAAGTGTTAAGCTTTTACAATACCACCCTGAAGGAAGTACATACAAAGTAAGTAGCAGTCATGATGGGTTACTCGTTATGAGTGAGATTTGGTATCCTGAAGGCTGGTCAGCGACAGTTGATGGAGTGGATGCAGAACTCGTTAGAGCCAATTACATTTTAAGAGCACTTCCAATTTCAGCAGGAGACCATGAGGTGAAATTGACCTACAAACCTGCTGGGGCTAAAACCGCAGGAATTATAAGTGGAATAGGTTCATTCTTGTTAATGACATTTATTGCATTTTCATGGTTTATGTGCTGTAGGAATTGTGGAACACTCAGAGAATAGTTTGGCCTTAGAGATTAAAATAGCATCGTCTTCGGAACAATGGTTAGAGGAGGAGTGGCAGGAGTGGGATAAAATGCTCGCTCAAAATCCTTCCGCTTACTTGGGCTCTAGGTCGATTAAGGCAGCTCTTGATGTAGACCAAAGATTTTTACAAGCAGTTAAGTGGGTTGATGAGAGTGGAGAAATTGTAGGAATTGCTCAAATTGAGGACACTCATGCTATAAGCCAAACTCAAGGCAAATTCCTCAAGGCCGACAAGCCCTTTTTCAAGCTAGCCCAAACCTATCTCTACAGAGGCGATGGCATCTTTCAATTCGACGTAAGAGTTCTTGGTACAGTACTTTCAAGTGGGGATCACGCATACCGTTTCGCCCCAAGTATTACGGAGCCTGAAAAATTTAAACTCATACATCAAGCCCTAGATATCCCCAGGATAAACGGGACTAAGCCGCCTAATTCTAAGATGGTGAAGGACCATTATAGTGATAAGGTTTGGCCTGAGAAAATCGCAGGAAAAAGTTCTTGGCATTGCAATTGGATTGATTTGGAATTCGACCCTGTTATGGAAGTTGATCTCAAACCAGAATGGGAGAATTTTGAAGATTACACTTCTGCTTTGCGCAAGAAGTCTAGGACAAAGGTTAGACGCATATTGAGGGGATCTGAGGAGCTCATATTAAAAAAATTGTCACTTGCAGAAGTAGAGGAAAATGCTGACAAACTACACTCACTTTATAAGCAGGTTTACGACAGGGCAGGGTTCACATTAGGCCAACTCCACAAAGAGGATTTGGTATCATTAAAACGCCATTGGGGAGATAATTTTCCGGTAATTGCCTACTTCTTGGAAGACGAACTTGTGGGCTTCCAATGTGGCATCGTTACTGAGAATACATCTGAAGCATTCTTCGTTGGCTTTCAACTTGAGGAGAACAAACTTCACTTTATTTACCAAAGGATGCTACTTGAATTTATTAAGCAAGGCATCAATAAGGGATCTTCAAAAATTGCGATGGGAAGAACTGCTTTGGATATCAAATCTTCGCTCGGAGCTTGCCCCAAAAGATTGGTCTGCCATATGAGGGTAAATAACAGATTAATACACTTTTTAACTAGAGCTGTTGCAATTACCTCTTCGCCAAAAATCCCACCTCTCAAAAGGGCTTGGGACGATGATAGAGTATCTATCTTTGTCTCTGGAAACTAAGCCTTCTAGTTTGCGAATTATTGCTGAGATACCACATCCATTAATGAAGATCACCATACTTGGTTGGAATGATAAATTCCAATTGAGGTATGAGCTCGATAGATATGAGCAGATGTTCAAATTCGATATGGACTCAACAACTCTTGAAGATGTAAAAAAGCATGGAGCTCTAATGTCAGAAGATGTTCTTTTGAGATTCGTAAATATGAGGGAGCAACTAACTTCAATTTCAAAAAATGAATAAAGCAGTACTAGCTGTTGTAGGGGTTTGGCTTATAGCATTAACCTTCTTACAGTTTAAATCTTCCACTAAATTCAGTGCTAATTCTGAAGGGCAAAACATAGCATACGTGCACGGCGATTCTCTCCACAACGGAATGAATCTCATCGCAGAATTGGAGCGTACTTTAAAGGAAAACGTAGCAGAAGTAGATTCAATTTTAAAGGCAGAAGCAGAGCCGCTTCAGGATGAAGCCCAAGAATTAATCGCATACGCTAACTCCGGCACTGCCACAGAAGAAGAGATTCAAATAGCTCAAACAAGAGTTTACGAAATCGAAGTAATTCTGCAGCAAATGCAAGCTGAAGCAGAGCAAAACGTTTTCAATCAAGAGCAAACAATGCAAACAACTGTAAGCGCATTTCTTTCAAAAACTATGGAGGAGTATGCAGCTGAAAACAACATTGACCTAATTTTAAATTGGGGGCTTAGCGGAGAGGGAGTTTTATATGGAACCGAACCGTATAATGTGACTAATGAAGTACTTGAAAGACTCAATGAATCTGAATGATTTTAGCCGACTCAAAAAAGAAAGCTCACATAGTTGAGTACATTCTATTCCTTTGGCAAATTGAGGATTTGATAAGGGCTGCTAAATTCAATCCTGTGGTATTGGAAAAGTGGGCTGAGGATACCGCTAACTCGGAGGGTAGTGACCCTGAAAGAGAAAAGGAGTGGATTGTAGGGCTTGCCGCAGACATGCGTTCCCAAGGTAAAATAGAGTCTGGACACATTGCTTCGGTAAACGAAACAATGGTAGAATTAGCACATTTGCATGAAATGCTTTTGGGCCCACTAGACGATAAGAGGTATTGCGAATCATTCGAAGCTGCGGTGCCTCTACTTAAAGAAATTAGTGCAAAGCAACCTGGGCCCAAAGGACATCCGGTGGAGCAATTACTTGTAGCTCTCTACGGATTTCTTATGTTGCGGTTACAAAAGCAATCTATATCTGCTGAAACTGAATCTGGATTTGTCGTTTTTAGAAATTGGGCAAACACTCTTGCCAAAGGACATATTCAAGTTTACTATGGCGGATAATGCACTCATAAATACACTACTTTTAACTAACATTGTTGACCTTTCTCTACCAGTGAGGAAGGCTTTGAGTGATGTATCTATGGTTTGGGTATCTATTACTACAGATGGGGTATTAGATGTTTTGAGTGATTTATCAATATAGCTACTAATTTCTACAACAAACTTTATATTTATGGTCTAAACTTTTTGAGCAAATAATGCCAGAACATCTTGATCCAATTTAAATTTTGATATCTGAGCAGGATAAAATGGATAACACCAAAGATTAAATCAACAAAGGCCTAATCTACAAGTACATTCTCAATCCTTGGTGCGAGGAGGATATCGTGACTATTTCTAGAGAGGCATCAGAATTGTATCACCTTCTTACATTTATTTATAAAAGAAAGCGAATTCAACAATCAATTAATCCAAGCAAAACTCAATTTAGAAGTTGAAGGCATTGAAGCATCAAAAGCACAAGATGCTTAAACAAAACTTGACTACATCATTCGCCTTAAAATCACCATAAATCTTCTGGGTACTCCAACGGATTAATTACTTGATGTATTTAAAATCCTCTCCCTTCTTGATATTCTTCAGGGTTTCGAAAATAAGTTTGATACAACCCTCCACATCGTCTTTGTGAACCATCTCAACAGTTGTATGCATATACCTCAATGGTAGTGAAATCAATGCACTTGCCACACCTTTATTTGAATAAGCAAATGCGTCGGTGTCTGTACCAGTTGAGCGAGATGCAGCCATACGCTGGAAGTCAATTTTATTCTTCTCAGCAGTGACAATAATTCTTTGAAGAAGGTTGTTTTGTACTGCTGGGCCATATGTCACAGCGGGTCCTTTTCCTGCTGCAGTATCTCCTTGCTCAATCTTGTTGATCATTGGAGTGTGAGTACAATGACAAACATCAGTTACAATTGCAACGTTTGGTTGTATGCGTTCTGCTATCATTTGGGCTCCCCTCAAACCTATTTCCTCTTGAACAGAATTTGTGATATATAGGCCAAACGGAAGCTTTACCTTATTTTCCTTAAGCAGTCTTGCAACCTCAGCTATCATAAACCCTCCAGCTCTGTTGTCTAGTGCTCGGCCAACGTACCACTTCTTATTTAGCTTAATGAATTCATCTGGATATGTAACTACGCATCCAACGTGAATCCCCATCTTCTCAACTTCTTTCTTATCCTTTGCTCCGACGTCTAAAAAGATGTTCTTAACCTGAGGAGTTTCCTCCTTACCAGGTTTACGAGTGTGAATCGCAGGCCAACCAAAAACTCCAGTTACCGGTCCCTTTTTAGTATGTATCACCACTCTTTTTGAAGGAGCAATTTGGTGGTCTGACCCTCCATTTCTTCTCAGGTATATATATCCCTGAGGATTGATGTAATGGACAAACCAACTAATCTCGTCAGCGTGGGCTTCAATCACCACCTTGTAATCTGCCTCTGGATTTATTATGCCTACAGCCGTTCCATATGTGTCGACGAAGTAATCATCGATATATGGTTTTATGTAATCGATCCAAAGCTTTTGGCCTTCAGACTCGAATCCTGTAGGAGAGGGGTTATTTAGATAATTCTCAAGGAACTTTTCAGAGTCCTTGGTGATGATATTATTTTTTGCCATAATGTAAAAATACTAAAAGCAGTACTCATTCTTGTCAATGCAAGCCCCAGCAATTTTACGGCGTGACTCCTTGCAGTTAAATGGTTCAACTTTAGTAAATCTCTTCATTCCCATAAGCATCATCTTCAATTCATCTCCTTCAGCAAATCCCATTAGCGCATCTCTACCTGCTACGTTGATCTTGTCAGCAGCTGAGTGAACATAGGTCTGCATTATTTCTAAAGGCAATTCTGCTGCTGCATTTCCTTGAGATTTATATAACTTCTGTACTCTTAAAACAGTTGATTCTGCTGTATAAGCCCAAATAGCCATGTCGGCAATTCCCATCAGTATCTCCTGTTCCTTTGCAAGAGACATCATTAGCTTTTTGGCTGCAGATCCAGCAACCATTAAGATTGCTTTTTTGAACTTTCTAATGTAATCAAGGTGGCGCTCAAAGATGTCATCAGATGGTGGGTTGAAATCTGGAATGCCCATGATTTCATTAGCAACCTCCATTGCCGGCGTCATTAGGTCTATTTCACCCTTCATTGCCTTTTTAAGGATGATATCTACAGTTAACATCCTGTTGATTTCGTTAGTACCCTCATAGATTCTGTTGATTCTAGAATCTCTATACGAACGCTCTGCACGAGTTTCAGCACTGTATCCCATTCCACCTAGAACTTGAACGGCTTCGTCAGCAATAAAGTCTGTTACCTCAGAACCCAAAATCTTCATCATAGCGCACTCTGGAGCAAATGAGGCAATACCCTTTAAAGTTGCTTCACCGTGTTCCATACCTCCCTCTTTAAGGGCAGTGATAGCGTCGTCTATGTTTTGGGTTGCTCTGTATACAGCGCTCTCAAGAGCATAAGCTTGAATAGTCATTTCGCCAAGCTTATGTCTTATTGCTCCGTATCTAGAAATTGGACGGCCAAACTGCTCTCTCTCGTTAGCGTAATTCACAGCATAAGAAACTCCTTCCTTTGCTGATCCAAGAACAACGCCTCCAAGTTTGATACGACCTACGTTAAGAATGTTTACAGCAATTTTGAAACCCTTCCCTCTTTCGTAGAGTAGATTTTCTACGGGAATTTTTACGTCGTTAAAAAAGATCTGACGCGTTGAAGACCCCTTGATCCCCATCTTCTTTTCCTCTGGGTTCATAGTTATCCCATCCCAATCTTTTTCTAGAATGAATGCGCTTAAATTATCGTCGTCATCGATTTTAGCGAAAACTACTAGGATATCGGCAAACCCACCATTTGTTATCCACATTTTTTGGCCATTGAGGATGTAATGTTTGCCGTCATCAGTTAGAATTGCTCTTGATTTTGCACTGTTTGCATCTGATCCTGAACTTGGTTCAGTAAGACAGTAGCAACCCTTTAGCTTTCCCGATGCAAGACCTGGAATGTACTTCTTCTTTTGCTCGTCATTACCGTAGTAAAGGATAGGAAGAGTTGCAATTCCGGTATGAGCTGTATAGCTAACCGCAAATGAATGTCCTCCACCAATGCCCTCTGTAATTACCATTGAGCTTTTAAAGTCCAATCCCATTCCACCTAATTCCACTGGCACAGATGCACCAACTAGCCCTAGCTCACCAGCTTCTTCTAAAAGTGATGGCATTAAACCTTCTTGCATATCGTCTATAGCATCAAGGTTGGGGATTACTCTAGAATTTACAAAGTCAATTGAAGTTTGGCGCATCATTAGATGCTCCTCAGTCCATTCTTCTGGAGTGAAAATTTCATCACATTTTACTTCCTTAATTAGGAAGTCTCCTCCTGTAATTGATTTTATATCGCTCATAATTCTGTTATTTCAAAAGTTCAAAAACACCGGCTGCACCTTGTCCAGTTCCAACGCACATTGTCACGATTCCGTATTTCCCTTTTCGGAATTTTAGTTCGTCCAATAGCTGTACAGTAAGCTTAGTACCGGTACAACCTAGTGGGTGGCCAAGTGAGATAGCCCCACCGTTTACATTTACTTTACTTGGATCTAATCCTAACTCACGAGTTACAGCAACGCTTTGAGATGCAAATGCTTCATTGAGTTCGTATAAATCAATGTCGTTAGCTGTTAGTCCTGCTCTTTCTAACACTTTAGGTACAGCGTGAATAGGTCCAACACCCATGATTCTAGGCTCTAACCCACTTACGTGATATCCACAGAATCTAGCAATTGGTTCTACATTGAGTTCTTTAAGCATCTTCTCGCTAACAACAAGAACAAAGGCTGCTCCATCAGAAGTTTGCGAACTGTTCCCAGCTGTTACAGATCCTCCCTCAGAAAATACAGCTCTCAGTTTAGATAGCTTTTCAACAGTAGTGTCTGGCCTTACGCCTTCGTCGGTGTCAACGATGTTAGTTCTAGTTTGGACTTTTTCATTAGCGTCCAAATAAGTTTCTTCTACAGTAATGGGGGCAATGCCTGCTTTAAATCGACCACTTTCAATTGCAGCAGCAGCTCTCATGTGGCTCTCTGTTGCAAAGATGTCTTGGTCTTCTCTGCTAACATTGAACTCCTTTGCTACAGCTTCTGCTGTTAGCCCCATTCCCCAGTACCATTCGGGATTTTCCTTAGCGACTCTTGCGTTTGGAACTAGTCTCCATCCACCAAATGGAATCGGTGACATGGTTTCAATACCTCCAGCTAGTATGCAATCTGCCATTCCAGAATGAATTTTTGAAGCAGCAATAGCGATAGATTCAAGTCCCGAAGAACAATATCTATTGATGGTCATACCTGGAACCTTTTCAGTATCTAGTCCCATTAGACTAACCATTCTACCAATGTTTAATCCTTGCTCTGCTTCGGGGGTTGCATTTCCCACGATAACGTCATCAATTTTCTCTTTATCGAGTTGGGGAAAGTCAGCCATTAAATGTCTAATAACCTGTTCTCCTAAATCATCAGGCCTCATAAAGCGAAATGCTCCCTTTCCCGATTTTCCTACCGCTGAACGGTATCCTCCAATTATATATGCGTCCATGATATTACTAGTTACGTAGGATTTTACCTTTTTGAATTAGACTCTGCATACGCTCAAGAGTCTTGCGCTCTGTGCAGAGCTCCACGAACGCTCTTCTCTCAAGATCGAGAAGGTATCGCTCGCTAACTTTTGTTTTAGCCGTGAGATCACCACCGCACATTACTCTACCTAATTTGATAGAAATAAGTTTGTCGTGTTCTGAGATATAGTTTCCAGCCTCCATTGAATTTGCGCCAGCATAAACAATACCCATTCCCTCTGAACCAACAACATCGATATCTGTTCTTTCAACTGGGGTGTTGTATCCTGCATCGGCCATATGGACTGCAGATGCTTTTGCCCTTGCAAGTAAGTCGCGCCTGTTTACGCAAATTTCATCAACTCCTTCAACTAGGTATCCTAATTCGAATGCTTCGTAAGCTGAAGTTGCAACTTTGGCTTGGCCTATTGTAAGGAAGCTATCTCTTAAAGCATTGATTCGGATATCTCCTTCATTAATCTTATCAGAAAGTCTAAGCACAAACTCCTTAGTTCCTCCACCTCCTGGAATAAGCCCAACACCAAACTCAACAAGTCCCATATAAGTTTCAGCATGTGCAATCACTTTATCGGCATGTAAGCAAAGCTCACATCCACCTCCCAGAGCCATATTATGAGTGGCTGCAACAACAGGAATACCAGAATATCGCAATCTCATCATTGTATTTTGGAAGTACATAATTGCTGCGTTGAGTTCGTCGTACTCTTGCTCAACAGCAAGCATAAAGATCATCCCAACATTTGCACCGGCGCTGAAATTTGTGCCATCGTTGCTCACCACAACGCCTCTGTAATCTGCTTCGGCAAGGTCTATAACCTTGTTCAATCCCTGCAGAACATCAGCACCAATTGTGTTCATCTTAGTATGGAATTCAATATTTAAAATTCCATCACCAATGTCTTTAATGGTAGTGCCTCTGTTAGACCAAACAACCTTGTCCTCTCCCAAGTACTTTAAGTTGATTCTTCCTTCTTGTCCAGGTATAACCTTGTACTCCTTCGAAGATGGATCGTAACACTCACGCTTTCCATCGACTACTCTGTAGAAAGTATTATGTCCAGCTGAAAGCATTTCATTAACCCAATCCGCAACCTCGTGACCTCTTTTCTTTGCAATCGCTGCTGCCTCAGCAACGCCAACTGCATCCCAACTTTCAAATGCACCAAGCTCCCAACCAAATCCTGCTCTTAATGCATCGTCAATTCTGTAAATCTCATCACTGATTTCAGGAATTCTGTAACTAACGTATGAGAACACATCAGTGAAAACAGTCCTGTAAAAATCTCCAGCTTCGTCAGAACCATTAAACAGAAGTTTTGTTCTTTCTTCTAAACCATCTACTTGTTTTGCTGCATCAAGAGTTGCGTACTTAATCTTTTTCTTATCTCTATATTCTAAAGTTTCAAGATCTAAAACAAGGATTTTTCTCTTGCCGTTTTCATCCTTAGTCTTCTTGTAGAATCCTTGGCCTGATTTGCTACCTAGCCAATCGTTATCTACCAAGTGTTGGACGTATTTAGGAACTGCAAAAGAAGAGTGACGCTCGTCAATTGGGCAGTTATTAGCAACACCATTTGCTACGTGAACTAAAGTGTCTAACCCCACAACATCGCATGTTCTGAAAGTTGCACTCTTTGGGCGCCCCATTGCAGGGCCGGTTAGCTTGTCGACTGCTTCGACACTAATTCCCATATCGCTAACAGTGTGGAATAATGCTTGAATAGCAAATACCCCAACTCTGTTTGCAATAAATGCTGGAGTGTCTTTACATAAAACACTTTGCTTTCCAAGAACACTTTCGCCATAGCTCATGAAAAAGTCTATAACCCTAAAATCTGTGTTTGGCCCTGGTATAACCTCAAACAATTGTAAATAACGAGGTGGGTTAAAAAAGTGTGTTCCACAAAAGTGTTTTTGGAAATCCTCTGATCGCCCCTCGCTTAATTGTGAAATGGGAATACCACTTGTATTTGATGTGATAAGAGTTCCTGGCTTTCTATGCTCTTCAACCCGTTCAAATAATCCTTGCTTAATGTCTAACCTTTCTACGATTACTTCAAGAATCCAATCGTATTCAGAAATCTTAGATAAATCGTCGTCGAAGTTTCCACAAGTAATTCTATTTGTAAATCTCTTTGAGTAAATAGGAGAGGGCTTAGACTTCATTGCAGCCTTCAACGCTCCTTCTGCCACAGAATTCCTAGGCCCTTCTTTTGCGGGTAAGTCGAGTAACAATACCTCTGATCCGGTTTGGGCCAAATGAATTGCAATAGCAGATCCCATCACTCCAGACCCTAGAACTGCTACCTTCCTTATTTGATGATTCTTTATTGGTACACTCATTATTTAATAGGTGTTAGATGTTCAGGATCTTCCAGCACTGCATTTAGCTTTCTCAATCCTGTGTTTAATTCTTTAATTGTTTCTTCCCCAAGCATAGAGGCCAAACGTTCATTTATCCCTACGACTAAATCTCTAGCTTGATACCTAGCATCAAGACCGACATCAGTTAAGAACACTCTTACTGATCTGCCGTCATTTGGATCAGGGCGTCTTTCAATAAGCCCTTTTTCCTCCATTCCCTTAAGGGTTCTAGAGAGAGAAGTTGGCTCCATTCCCATTCGAGGTCCTAGCTTCGTGCTGGGCGTACCTTCCTTTTCAATGCTCAAAAGAGCATAGCCAACACTTAGTGTTATTCCTCTGCGCTCAGCTTCTGCATTGTAAACCTTTGCAAGCTTAACCCAAGCCCACCTAAGGTAAAAGTCTAATATCTCCTCTCTGGTCATTCTGTTTTATTGGGACATGAAATCTACAACAAATTTACTATGCGTGCATAGTAAATTAAAAAAAAGGCATAAAAAAAGCCCCAACTTATGTTGAGGCCCTTTCATTTATACTCGGTTATAGAATTATTACTTGAGTAATAGTACTTGATTTTCCATCACTGATTGTCAAATTGTAATGACCAGCTCTGCAAGAGCTTATATCTAGATTTTGGGTTCCTGAACTAACATTAACCCAATTATCAATTGAAATGATTCTTCCTGCAGCATCTCTAAGAGTAACTACTAAATTTTTAGTGCCAATAATCTCTAGATTGATATTAATTATATCTATTGCAGGAATTGGATAAAGGTTGATTGATTCAACATTTAAAATTTCCCCTACTGAATTGTTTATATCAACAGTAACAGGAACTCTTTCACTAGAACATAAAGTTTCATCACTGCTAATCTGCCAATCGTAGAAGAAGAAGTAGAAATTGAGAGCGTTTGTCAAAGGAATGCTTGTCTTAGTAATAGCACCCATGTCTCCAAGCTCATATGGGAAACCAGGATTTGAACCATTTCCATCTCTCCAAAGCTGAATGTTGCTACCAAGGCAACGAAGACCATGGTCTGTTCCAGCAGGAACATCGAATCCAAGTTCGACTACTTGCTCTCCGTGAGGGATGTTAATTGTCGCTTCTTGAATTACATTTTCATCTTCATCTACAAGGGCAATAGTTCTATCCCCAGCACCATTAGCATAAACTTTAACTGATTCAATTGTGAAATCTTGATATGCGTCAAACATTAAGAATCTAGAAGTGTTGTTGTGGAATTGGCCTATCTCAGAATATTCAGACCTTCCACCACCTGCTTCTGTCCCTGGGTGAGTTTCTGTGTCTGCAACCCAGAATGTAGTTGTCTCAGTAACATTAACTGAGAAAGTAGAACCTGTTCCTAGAATCTCACTTGAAGTTTCAGTTTCGTACCAATTTGCACTTTCTGGTGCTCCAGTAAATTCTGCAGTGCCTGGTGCTTCTATGCTTATGTCAGATACTGAAGGAGCTTCAGGGGTGCCATAGTAAGACACTTCGTATTCTACACTTTCAAGAGTAGATCCACAAACATCTGTAAAATCGATTGTGTAAGTCCCTTCTACATCAAGAGATGTAGCAACGCATTCATTTACGTCGATCTCAAACATTTCTACAATTCCACTTGGAGTTGTGATTGTATATGTTCCTGCAGCACAGAAATCTAATTCTAGGACTCCGCCCGAGCATGATCCTAGTTGTCCGTTAATAGATGCATTTGCTTGAGATGGTTCAACTAATGTCAACACGTATGGATCTGAAACCCCTGTACATCCACTTTCGTCAGTTAAAGTCACATAGTATTCACCTTGCTCACTTACTTCAATACTTGTAGTAGTTTCATTGTTTGACCATAGAGCGTCATAATTTGATGATGTACTCAATGTTACAGAAGTGCCAGGGCAAATAACACCTTCTGTGCCACTAGAGGTAATTTGAGCACTGATGAAACAGAATGGTGGGAGCACGATATCATCTACCCAAGCAGCATCTTCTCCCGAGCTAACAATGAAATCCTTTTCATAAGTCCACTCTATTGTATGGAGTCCTTCTTCGATTTCATACTCCTCAATAGTCCAATCAGAATTTCCAGACCACTCTGCTTGGACTTGGCCATCGATCATAAAGTATAAGAAGTCGTATGAATCCTCAGTATCAACCTTTCTAGCAAAAGAAATTGTGCTGTTTGCAAGTACGTCAATTTCAATTGAGAGTGTTGTGCTTTGGTTATCATCGATGTTTCCAGACTGAAGGCAATTAACACCTTCAAATGGATCATTGTTTGTCACAAACCAATCTGCGTTGCCATCCATTTCCCATTCAAACTGGTCTGTGTTACCACTTTCCCAATCTTCAATAATGAGGTTAATCACTTCTACAAATGTGTCTTCTGTTGAGTAAAGACCAGCCTCACCTAAGAAATCAATTGTTGCAATTTCGCCTGCTCCAGCATCTGGACTTACATCTACATTAAATGTTGCAAATGTGGTTTCTCCTTCATCCAGGTTGCCAGAAGAGAATGTTGCGTTGTTGATTGTAAGGTTTGGGTTAGAGATTGAAATAGAATTCTCAAGAGAGTAAGCTAAATCGTGTCCATTGTTTGCAATCTCAAAAACTAAATCTACATTTTCTCCACTGTCCATAATTCCATTTCCTCCATCAACTACTTCAAGGCCCACTACTTCAAGTGCAGGTGCGTTGAGGACAATGTTAAACTGAGTGCTCCAAACATTATTATTAGCATCAGTAATCTCTACAAGGAAAAGGACAACGTGACCATCTTCAACTCCAGGCACAACGTCGAATGCAAAACCTTCTGCAATTAAGCTTGCATCATCAGCAATATCGCCAATATCAATTGTTCCGTTTGTTATACTAACCCAAGTGTCTTCAGTTGTCACTACTACCTGAACCGCTTCGGCTACTTCAATACCAACATTTTCTAGATTGAGGTCTAAAACAATTGACTCACCTTGGTCTACTACTCCGTCCAAATCACCTGTGATGTCATCAGTCATTGGATTGTTTGCGATCACATATGGACCTTCAGCAGGAACAACCTCTACAGTTTCTTGGTAAGGAATTGTATTATATGCTGTTCCAGTAATTAAGATTTCACCTGGAACGCTTAACGGTTCATTTAATGTGATATCTGCAACTCCTCCATCGACAAATGCTGTTCCTAGGATTTGGTCTCCAGAAGTAATTGCAACGTAAGCGTCTTCTATACTACAGCTCACTTGAATTGTTGGAGTTCCTAGGAAGTAAACATCCTGGTGTACAAGTTCAAGTTGAAATGGTGTAGCTGTTCTGAGTACAGTTGATGGGTCACCAAATATGCACCATGTGTCTGTCATTTCATCACCGTCAGATCCGTACTCGTCATTCATGCTGCAACAGCCGTGTGTAATTATTGAGCCAGTTGTGTGGCGAATGTCGTATGCTCCTTGTTCAACGATGAGGTTGTTCATTTCGTCTTGGCCTTCCATTGGTGGGGCCCAACTTTGAAGTACGCTAGAGAACGCTCCTCCAATTCCTCCAATTGCATCTCCATTTGAGTTAGTTGCCTTAGACCAAACCTCACCCATACAGTCTCCACTTCCTTCACCTTCGTCAAAATCTCCAACACAACAAGCTACTGCTAAGAATAAGGGATACATACCATTGTTGTTTAGGTCCTCGATTGCATCAACGTCAAAACCAGAAGTTGCTACGCCTTCGTGGTATCCATGTCCACAGTAGTTGATTAGAGTTTGGCCTTTGTTTACAATAGTGATCATATCACCTGAGTTTGGATTCCCACTTTCGTCTTGAGTTCCGTCAGAGCTAACAGAAGATCCAGCCTGTGAGCCTTCGTAAACTTCCCAAACCTGGTCAAAACCATATGCAAGTAGCAAATCCTTGATTGCGTTTTGATGTTGCCAGTCACTTTGGCCATCGTCGCCAATTCCTTGTCCTTCATTCGAACCTATTCCCACTCCATCATTGAACCAGTTTTCACCCATAAATGGGTCTTTCTCATAAGCCAAATGCCTCTCAACCACACTCTCCATCTCAGATACATTGTGTGTAATCATTCGGCCTACGAAAAATTCAGGATAGTGATCATTTCCCTCAACATAAGAATAGCAAGGATCGCAGTATCCTGTTCCACCACCATTAGTCACAAGTTCAGAAGGTACTTGATCTTCATCACCAGCAATAATTACGTGAGTGATACCATTGTTTTCGTATTCGTCAGCTAAGAAATTTTTAATGGCATTTACTCCTCCAATATCGTCTGCGTATACTACTTCAGTCTCAAGTCCTTTTTCTATTTTCCACTGAATGAATGGTGCTAGAACTTCATCGTAAATGGGGTCTGTAATTACAATTAATTTTCCATTCTCCTCAATGTAGTCATATCTAGAACTTATAGTTTGGGAATTGATAAACCTATGAGCAAAAGCGTCGTTTAATTCTGGAGTAAGCCTCGCAGTTGAGCCCGACTCTAATTTGTTTTCACTTTCTCCCTCAACCTCAATCACACGCATTGTAATTGAAGAATATACCCTGAGAATTTTTTGGATTGGATTGTATTGCATAGGGTAAACCCAAATCGATTGACCTCTTATCCCACGCTGAATGTATGGCGTATTTAGTGTTGCTAAATTTTGAGGGTAAAATTCGTCAACCTCGTATTGAGAACCTTTAACAAATTCAAGGTCAGATGGCTCAACATTTCTAAAAATATTTCCTTTAGATGGTGCGATTTCGATATCAGTGTAGTCAGTGTAAGTTGAGTTTAAAACCTCAAAAGCTGTGTTTGTTTGACCATCGATCATAATTGCAACAGCCGATTTTGTCAAGCTTGGTGCGCCCTTTACTAGTAAAGGAGTATCATCTCCAACAGTTGGAATTATCGCATCCCCGTCAGGAGTAACAATTTCCATAAAAGTAGGATCAGCAAAGTCGAATTTCATCACGATTCCCTGTCCTCCATCTGCTAAAAGAGTTGCGTGGGGGTGAGAGAATGAAGGGCTCGTTTGGGCTGTAGAAAAAGAGGTAGCTCCAAAAATCACAGCAAATAGAAATATCGCTTTTGATAATAAAGGTTGTTGCATAATGCAGTGCTTAGTTTATTTAATTACTAGCTTTTGGATCATCCTTCCCGTTTCATTTGAAGCGGAAATAAAGTAAATCCCCGGAGGAATGTCACTTAAATCGTAAAACTGTATTTGAGGTTTCAATTCTTTTATTAGACTTCCATTAAGGCCGAATAGTTGCAGGGACTCCAGTGGATGTTTTGAAATGATTTGGACTATGTCTTGAGCAGGATTTGGGGCCAAAACAAATTGAGCCTCTTCTTCCGTCACTCCATTTTCAAGTGAAGCGTTTATTGAAAAGTACAAGTCCATAAAATTATCAGGATCATTTGAAGGGTAAACCCAAAAATGCCAAAACCCAAACCCCTCAATATTCAAAGGATTTACCAGCATTTTTAAAAACCCCGCATCCCCAGGGCCAAAGGCTTGCATTTCAGCAGAATTCGGCACTCCGACATAACATTCGCCAAGATCACAAAGGTTGTAATTCCATCCCTCTGTCACTTCTTCCTCAATAAGCTTCCATGTCAATTTCAGACTATCAGTTGTCTCGTTAACTAAATTTATTTGGAATATTGAAATTGTAGAATCAGCATAAATTGTTTCATGAATGCTATCTGTTGGCATAACAAAAAATTGTGCTTGAACGCTTAAGCTCAACAACATCAGAAACGACGACAGAAAAATCCTACTCATGTTGCTAAGTTACTTATTAAAGACGTTTTGAGTAAATTAGCTAAACAACTTAATCTTAAAAAATATGGTAAGAATTGGATTTGGCCCCAGATTAGTAGCTAGTATTATCGATATGATATTGTCATTTATCGTAGGATCTATTTTCGCTTTTACCAAAGTGTTTTCATTTTTTGATTTATCAAACTCAGCGTATTTTAATTCTCAAGAATTTAATGATATAGAAACTTCTTTGGAGATGTTTGGTTCAGATATTAACTTAAGTGATGTCCAAATTTGGATATTGGGATATTTTATAGGGGCAGTTCTATACACCTTAATTGAAGGGGTGACAGGAGCAAGTCCAGGAAAGAGGGCTCAGAAAATAATTATTGCAAATGAAGACGGAAGCGAAGGAGATGTTACCCTTTTTATGTCTAGATGGGCAATTAAAAATATCTCAAATTTGATGTCTTTATTAATTATTTTAACAGGCGCAATATCGATTCAATGGGTGGGATCACTTTTGGGATGGGTAGTTTTCTTAGGTTACTTTTTAGTTCTTGCATCTCACCGCCAAGCTCTTCACGACAAGATTGTAAAAACGGCAGTTTTTAATTCCTAAGCAATTGCTCCGTCAGACATTCTCAACGTTCTATCTGCTCTAGCAGCTAGTTTTTCGTTGTGTGTAACAATTACAATTGTAACGCCTAATCTTTCTCTAAGCTCGAAAAACAAATCGTGTAATTGAGTGGCGTTTTCTGAATCTAAATTTCCAGATGGCTCATCTGCTAAAAGAACCCTAGGCTCATTCATTAGCGCTCTTGCAACAGCAACTCTTTGCTGCTCTCCTCCGGAGAGCTCTGAAGGCAAATGATTAAGTCTTTCTCCTAACCCCAAGTCGCAAAGAATTTTTTCTGCTCGTTCTGTTGGGTTGCTTTCTCCTCCAATCCATGCAGGCATCATGACATTTTCTATGGCAGTGTATTCAGGTAATAAGCGATGGAACTGAAATACAAATCCAATATTGCTATTTCTGAAATCTGCAAGACCATTTCTACTTAGACTACCAATTTGAGTAGAATTGATTTCTAGTTCTCCACCTGATGCTAGGTCTAGTGTTCCCAGTATTTGAAGCAAAGTAGTTTTGCCTGCACCTGAAGATCCAACAATGCTAACAACCTCGCCTTTTCCTATCTCAAGGTTAATACACTTGAGTACTTCGAGGTCGCCAAATGACTTGCTGATATTTTTTGCGATAATCACAAGTGCAATCTACCTAAGCACTACTAAAGTTACCTACCTTTATACCTCAAATTTTAGCTTAAAAGCGAGAAAATGAATCTTCACGAATATCAAGGGAAATCAATCCTTAAAAGTTTTGGCGTAGCAATCCAGGAAGGAAAGGTTGCTGATACACCAGAAGCTGCGTATGCAGCAGCAGTTGAACTAGCTGAAGAAACGGGTACTGAGTGGTTCGTTGTTAAAGCCCAAATCCACGCTGGAGGCAGAGGTAAAGGAACAGTTACTGAAACTGGTTCTCACGGCGTAGTTCTTGCAAAGGGCCTTGATAAAGTGAAAGACATTTCAAATGGTATTCTTGGGGGCCACCTTGTGACAGCCCAAACCTCAGCTCAAGGCAAAATTGTAAACAAGGTGCTTATCGCACAAGATGTATACTACCCTGGCGATAGTGAGACTGAAGAATTTTACATGAGTGTTCTTTTAGATAGATCATCAGGTAAGAACATGATTATGTACTCTCCTGAAGGTGGTATGGACATCGAGGCAGTAGCAGAGAATACTCCAGAGCTAATTTTTACAGAGACTATTGATCCTGCAGTTGGTCTTCAAGGATTCCAAGCAAGAAGAATTGCATTCAATTTAGGTCTTAGTGGTATGGCATTTAAGCAGATGGTTAAGTTTGCTTACAAGCTGTACGAGGCATACGTTGGTTGCGACGCTTCAATGTTCGAAATCAATCCAGTACTTAAGACTTCTGACAATAAGATTATTGCAGTTGACTCAAAAGTTAGCTTAGACGGAAACGCATTATACCGCCATCCAGATTACGCAGCAATGCGTGATAAGACGGAGGAAGATCCAACTGAAGTTGAGGCAGATGAGGTGGGTCTTAACTACGTAAAACTTGACGGAAATGTTGGGTGTATGGTAAATGGAGCCGGTCTTGCAATGGCAACAATGGACATCATTAAGTTAAGCGGTGGAGACCCTGCAAACTTTCTAGATGTAGGTGGTACAGCTGATGCTGCAAGAGTAGAACAAGCTTTCAGAATCATACTTAAGGATCCTTCTGTAAAGGCAATCCTTGTAAACATCTTTGGAGGCATTGTTCGCTGCGATAGAGTAGCCCAAGGGGTAGTAGACGCTTATCGCAACATGGGTAACATTGATGTTCCAATAATCGTAAGACTTCAAGGAACAAATGCTGATGAAGCAAAGAGACTAATAGATGAGAGCGGTCTTGAAGTTACTTCAGTGATTCAGCTTCAAGAGGCTGCAGACGCAGTAGCAGCAGTTGTTGCTTAAGAAATTTTTCTAGCTACCTGTATTCCATCCCAAACCGGGATTAGCACGTTCTCCAATTGGGGGTGATTTGTGATATGTTGATTTAATCTGTGAATTCTCGATCCACCAGAAGTGGGTTTTGCAAGTTTCTCTTCGTCTAAAACAGCTCCACCCCAAATCACGTTATCGACCAGCAAGCATCCTCCTATATTGAGGTGCTCAATAGCAAAGTCTACGTAATCTATTTGGTTTTCCTTATCGGCATCAATCCAAATCAAATCATAAGGTCCTTCCAAAACTCCGCTAGCAATTATTTCATGAGCGTGACCTATGTGTCTTTGCACATTTTTCAATCCAGCTTCTTTCCAAAATTGATCTTGTATGTGTTCTAATTCATCATTTATTTCCAAGGTTTCAATTGATCCACCTTCTTGAAGTCCTTCTGCTAGACAAATTGTAGAATAACCTGTGAAAGTCCCGAACTCTAGAATTTTTTTCGGCTTAACCAAAGCGCTAATCATGGATAGAAAGCGACCTTGAATGGGGTCGCTAAGCATTTGAGGTTTTGTGGTTCCAAGCCATGTAGCTCTTCTCAGCCTCTCTAAAACTTCACTCTCTTCAGAAGAATGAACGGTCGAGTATTCATTTGTTGCGTCCTCAAAATGTGCCATAGTACAAAGCTACCACGTACCTTGCGGAATAATGGCAAAAAAGAGAAAGCGAAATGACGATGGCATGGTGTTCAGCACAAATGCTAATTACGACTTTGAGGATGATTACATCCAAGATGATAATTGGACTCCATCAGATTGCACCTTATATGTAAGTTTAGATAGAAAGCAAAGAGCGGGAAAACCTGTGACTCTTGTTGAAGGTTACAACGGACCTGCTTCTGACTTATTACTCCTGGGCAAGTATCTCAAAAAAATGTGCGGTGTAGGGGGTACAGTTAAAGAAGGTTGCATTTTAGTGCAGGGAGATCACAGAGATAAAGTAGTTTCGCATCTCGAAAAAGTGGGATACACTGTTAGAAGAAAAGGAGGTTAATGAATTTACCAACTGCTAAATATCACGCGAAGACTCTTCAGGGTTTAGAAGAATTTGTTGCTGAAGAACTAAAGCAGCACGGAGCTACAGATATCCATATTGTCAGAAGAGGTGTGAATTTCACTGCTACTTCTGAGGCTATGTACAGGCATTGCATGCACGCTAGGTTTACTTTAAGAGTCTTGAGAGAGCTTCATGAATTCAAAGCAAAAAACACAGATGATCTCTATAGATTATCTGCTCGTTTTGCCTGGGAAAACGTAATTAAAAAGGATGGTTCATTCACGATTGATTCTACAATTTTTTCTGACGATTTCCCTCATTCGCAGTTCGCTACATTCAGATTGAAGGATGCAATAGTTGATAGATTTAAGGGAAAGACAGGGGAGAGGCCTTCAGTAAATAAAGTGAATCCTGATGCAAGGATTCACTTACACATAAGCAGGAACGATGTCACTTTAAGCGTCGATTCAGCAGGTGATGCATTGTCAAAAAGAGGATATAGATCACGCAAGGCAGTTGCTCCACTAAATGAGGTGCTCGCTGCTGGGCTTTTAGCTCTCAGTGGATGGCGACCAGGAATGACACTCTACGATCCAATGTGTGGGTCGGGAACATTTACCTGTGAGGCTGCGCTTTGGGCTTCAGGATTACCAGTCCAAATGAATAGAGCTCACTTTGCCTTCATGGAGTGGCCGAGTTTTAATAGGGAGGCTTGGCTCAAGGTAAGAGACGAAGCAATGGATTACCAGCTTCCAGTTAAGACGACTATCTATGCGTCTGATTTTAACAAGGATGCTATATCCCAAACTAAGTACGCCCTCTCTCAATTAGATCTCCCTGAGCACGATGTTCACGTAGACCAAATTGACTTCATTACAGCTGAGCCCCAAGCAGAAAAAGGAGCTATGGTAGTGATGAACCCTCCTTATGGGGAGAGAATGGAACTAGATGATATCGACGACATGTACACCAAAATCGGAGATAGATTAAAGTTTCATTGGGCTGGTTTTAAGGCGTGGATTATCTCATCAGACCCAACAGCTCTAAAGAATATAGGACTAAGACCTAAAGCCCGAATCAAAGTATTCAATGGCCCTCTAGAATGTAGGTGGGTAGGATTCGACCTTTACGAAGGGTCAAAAAACACAGGAAGGTCGACCAAACATCATGGCAATAACAACCCCCGGCGAGGCAGGGGTCGTCAAATCGGTAGGAAATAATTCTATTTTTCTTACATAGTCTTTACGAAGCTTGACTTGCTTACTCCCTTTTCTGTAATGCACTCCATGTGGTAAGTGCCAGGATAGAAGTAGCTCACATCTAAGTCAATTAAGCCTGCTCTTAGCTCTTTCACAACAACCTTTCTTCCATTGTTGTCATAGAAATTCACAACAGTATCATGCTGTAAATTGAATTGAATGTTTTCTACTGTAGGATTTGGGAACACATTGAATTCACTTACTTCAATGCTTCCTGCTTCTAGTCCAATGCTAACATCTGCAGCACTCCTTGGTTCAATTTTGTACTCCTCATAGCTGTAGTTAAGAGGCCCAGTAATAGTGTAGTACTCATCTTGAACCCAAGCTGGTTCGGGAATGTAAAGGAGATCATTTACTTTACACTCTCCAGAGCCGTCGTCAAAAAACGCTTCCCCATATTCTGCGTCAGGCGTAGTACACTGCGCGTTATAAATTCTAACCAGGCATCCCTCATAAGGTTCACCAGTTGCTCCAATAAATCCAGTTGGTTGTTGTGAAGCTGCAGGTAACTCATTTCCAGAACTCACAGTCTCGAAATAAGAAAGGTTCAACAACTCAGTATTGTCAAAGTACTCTGCTACCTCTGCTTGGATAATTACATCATCACCTATTGAAGGTGTGTAAAGTTGGTCGTAAACAAATACTCCATTCCAAGGGCCTTCTCCATCTTGAACGAAATACCCATATTCTCCAGTTGCAGTTACAATTGCTTGTACTGTGACTATCTGTTCAATAAGCGGTGAGCTGAATAATTCGCCTTGAACTTCACTAATGGTGTGAGTTGGGGTTTGGGCTGAAAGAATAGAAGCTGAGAATAATCCCAAGCTTAAAATTAGAAGTCGCATTGTGCGTTGCATTGTGAGTTATTTAATTTTTCAGTTGTGAATTTAGCTAATTTTGCGCTTCCTATACACCTTATTAATATGAGAGCTTTTTTAACATGTGTTTTTGCGTCGGCGATTTTGCTTTCATGTAATTACAAATCCCAAACCGCAGACACAGTATTTCACAATGCCCAAATTATTGACTGCGATGGTATAGGTGCAGAAGAGGCAAGTAGTGGAGCAATTGCAGTAAAGGATGGACGCATTGTTGCTGTGGGACCTGAGCAAGCAATTCGCAACGCATACAGAGCTGATGAGTTTGTAGACCTTAAACAGTCATTTATTTATCCAGGGTTTATTGATGCACACTCGCATTTTTTGGGCTACTCTTTGAACAAGGCCAAAGTCGACCTCGTCGGCACCTCGTCTTACAATGAAGTTCTTGAAAGGATTGTTCAATTTGCCTCTACAAATTCAGGAAGTACTTCTGAGTGGATCACAGGTAGAGGTTGGGACCAAAACGATTGGGATGTTCATGAATACCCAACCAGAACAGAACTCGATTCACTTTTTCCTGATAGACCAGTTGCAGTTCGCCGTATCGATGGCCACGCTTTACTTGCTAATAAGGTAGCTCTCGAGCGCGCTGGTATTTTTAAGCTTGCAGGCCAAGAAATCGATGGAGGAGAAATCGTCCTCCTTTCAGATGGCACTCCATCAGGGGTATTAGTAGACGAAGCAGCTGACCTTGTACTAGACATTATCCCAGAGCCAAATTACGAAGTTAAAAGCCAAGCACTTATTGAAGCCCAAAACGATTTATTCGCAGTTGGCCTAACAACTGTTTCAGATGCTGGCTTAGACGTCAGCGATATTAAACTCATTTCTGAATTGCATGAAAAGGGCGATCTAAAAATAAGAGTAGTTGCAATGGCAAGTGGAACTCAGCCAAACCTTGATTCAGCATTTGCAATTGGACCAAGGCGCACAGACAGACTAATTGCAGAGTCAATAAAGTTCTACATGGATGGTGCTCTCGGCTCTAGGGGTGCAGCACTTCTCAAGCCATATTCAGATAGACCTGATTATAAAGGGTACCTAATCCAAGACTCATCTTTATACAGAGACGCACTGATAAAGGCTCATGAACTTGGGTTTCAAGTTTGCACTCATGGAATTGGTGATAGAGCCGTGCGTACAATATTAGAACAGTACAATGAAGTGCTAGGCGGAATTAATGACAACAGGTGGCGAGTGGAACATTCGCAAGTTGTCGCATCTGAAGACCTAAAACTTTACGAGAGCGCCAGCATCATACCTTCTGTACAACCTACTCATGCGACCTCGGATATGTATTGGGCTGGAGAGAGACTGGGCAAGGGTAGAATTAGAAGAGCTTACAGGTATGTTGACCTAAAGAATATTCTAGGTATGATTCCGCTTGGTACGGACTTCCCCATTGAGAGCATTGAGCCTCTTAAGACATTTTATGCTGCTACAATAAGGAAGGACTCTGACGGATATCCAGATGGGGGATATTACATGGATCAGGCCCTGGATAGAAATTCAGCCTTGTTGGGGATGACGGTTTGGGCATCGATAGCAAACAGAACGGAATCAGAAACCGGATCTGTAGAGGTAGGTAAGTGGGCAGACTTCGTAGTGTTAGACAGAAACCTCTTAACCACACCCGAAGCCCAAATCACAAACGCAAACATTCTCAAAACAATTGTCGCAGGAAAAACAGTATTCGAAAAAAACAACTAATGGGAAATTGGAAAGGTCTTACAGCTTTCGCTTTTATAACAATCGCGGCGATTGTCTTCACATATATAATGTACTTCAAACAGAAGGATTTTCTTCCTATCTATCAACCTTATGATATTAACCCTGCTCTTGTTGATTCGAACCTATTGCATGTGGAAGATCATAGGATTTCAGATTTCAACTTGATAAACCACTTGGGCGATTCGATTTCTCTATCTGATGTCGAAGGCCAAATCCTAGTAGTAGACTTCTTCTTTTCTCGCTGTGCGACCATATGTCCAGTGATGACTTCCAACCTAAAATTGCTTCACGATGGTCTTCCAGGTGGAGTTCGAATACTTAGTCACTCAGTAACTCCTGTTGCGGATAGTGTAAGTGTCTTGAATGCGTATGCAAAAAAACATGACGCAGATCCATCAAAATGGTGGTTTTTGACTGGGGCCAAAACCGAGGTCTACAGACTCGCTAGAAAGAGCTATTTTGCATGTTTGGACGAGGGAGATGGTGGTTATCAGGACTTTGTGCACACAGAGAACGTTGTGCTAGTAGATACAGAAGGTAGGCTTAGAGGGTTCTATGACGGTACCTCTAACAAGGAGATTTCACAGCTATACAGAGACATTCAGATGCTATTGCAAGAAAAATCAAAAAAAAATTAGCAAAGTGTTTGGATAGGGAAAAACACGATGTACATTTGCACCCGCTTTCGAAGGAAGGCGGTTTTTTTGACAAACGGACGTAGAAAAAAGTTGAAATAAAATTCACTTTTCCCTTGTAGGAATAAAAACTTACAATACATTTGACGTCCGCTTTTAGAGAAAGCAATTAAGGAAGTTCTTCGGAGCCGAATTGAAATAAAGTTCTTTGACTTGATGCAGCAGCCCAAATCCTGTCTTTTATTCAAGACAGGTCCACCTCAAAAATTCCCATTTTTGAAGTGGTTTTGACACTTCTCTTCGGAGAAGAGTCTTCCAACGTTATTTCTAATGAGAGTCAACTAAAGATTAAAACTTACAATGGAGAGTTTGATCCTGGCTCAGGATGAACGCTAGCGGCAGGCCTAACACATGCAAGTCGAGGGGTAACAGGAAGAAGCTTGCTTCTTCGCTGACGACCGGCGCACGGGTGCGTAACACGTATGCAACCTACCTCTTACTGAGGGATAGCCCAGAGAAATTTGGATTAATACCTCATAATACCACAAAATCGCATGATTTCATGGTTAAAGGTTACGGTAAGAGATGGGCATGCGGACTATTAGTTAGTTGGTGAGGTAATGGCTCACCAAGACTACGATGGTTAGGGGGTCTGAGAGGATTATCCCCCACACTGGTACTGAGACACGGACCAGACTCCTACGGGAGGCAGCAGTGAGGAATATTGCGCAATGGACGAAAGTCTGACGCAGCCATGCCGCGTGAAGGATGACGGCGCTACGCGTTGTAAACTTCTTTTATATACCAAGAAACCTTCGGACGTGTCCGAAGCTGACGGTAGTATATGAATAAGCACCGGCTAACTCCGTGCCAGCAGCCGCGGTAATACGGAGGGTGCAAGCGTTATCCGGATTTATTGGGTTTAAAGGGTCCGTAGGCGGATCATTAAGTCAGTGGTGAAAGCCGACAGCTCAACTGTCGAACTGCCATTGATACTGGTGATCTTGAGTACGGTTGAAGTAGGCGGAATATGACATGTAGCGGTGAAATGCTTAGATATGTCATAGAACACCGATTGCGAAGGCAGCCTACTAAGCCGTTACTGACGCTGAGGGACGAAAGTGTGGGGAGCGAACAGGATTAGATACCCTGGTAGTCCACACCGTAAACGATGATTACTCGGTATTGGCATTTGTCAGTGCCCAAGCGAAAGTGATAAGTAATCCACCTGGGGAGTACGGCCGCAAGGTTGAAACTCAAAGGAATTGACGGGGGCCCGCACAAGCGGTGGAGCATGTGGTTTAATTCGATGATACGCGAGGAACCTTACCAGGGCTTAAATGCAGAACGACCGGGGTGGAAACACCCCTTCTTCGGCGGTCTGCAAGGTGCTGCATGGTTGTCGTCAGCTCGTGCTGTGAAGTGTCGGGTTAAGTCCCATAACGAGCGCAACCCCTATTTCTAGTTGCCAGCGGTTCGGCCGGGGACTCTAGAGAAACTGCCAGCGTAAGCTGAGAGGAAGGTGGGGATGACGTCAAATCATCACGGCCCTTACGTCCTGGGCCACACACGTGCTACAATGGTGGGGACAACAAGTTGCCAACCCGCGAGGGTGAGCTAATCTCAAAACCCCATCTCAGTTCGGATCGGAGTCTGCAACTCGACTCCGTGAAGTTGGAATCGCTAGTAATCGCGCATCAGCCATGGCGCGGTGAATACGTTCCCGGGCCTTGTACACACCGCCCGTCAAGCCATGGAAGCTTGGGGCGCCTGAAGTCGGTAACCGTAAGGAGCTGCCTAGGGCGAATCAGGTAACTAGGGCTAAGTCGTAACAAGGTAGCCGTACCGGAAGGTGCGGCTGGATTAACTCCTTTTTAGAGAAAAAACGACTTTCGTTAATAAATATTCGATGGAAACGGGCTGCTGCATCATTCTTCTTTTTTTTCCGTTTTTGTCTAGTCCTGTAGCTCAGTTGGTTAGAGCACTACACTGATAATGTAGGGGTCAGCAGTTCAAATCTGCTCAGGACTACGGTAAAGATGGGGAATTAGCTCAGCTGGCTAGAGCGCCTGCCTTGCACGCAGGAGGTCATCGGTTCGACTCCGATATTCTCCACTAAAAAGAAGTTCTTTGACGTACTGGTAGAAGATAGAGTAAATCATAAGCAAACAAGGGCAGTTGGCGGATGCCTTGGCTCTTAATAGCGATGAAGGACGTGATAAGCTGCGATAAGCCAATCTGAGGTGCAAATAACCGTTTAAGATTGGATTTCCGAATGGGGTAACCCGGCATGTTGAAGACATGTCACCATCTATGGTGCTAACCCGGTGAACTGAAACATCTAAGTAACCGGAGGAAAAGAAAACAATTAGTGATTCCCTTAGTAGCGGCGAGCGAACAGGGAACAGCCCAAACCAATCTTGTTCCGGCAAGATTGGGGTTGTAGGACAGACATAAATCTATCGAAGGTCAACAGAATCACTTGGAAAGGTGAGCAAAATAGGGTGATAGCCCCGTATGTTGGTTGGAGTGTGACGGTCTGTATCCTGAGTAGCGCGGGACATGTGAAATCCTGTGTGAATCTGCCAGAACCATCTGGTAAGGCTAAATATATTGAGAGACCGATAGCGAACAAGTACCGTGAGGGAAAGGTGAAAAGTACCCTGAACAAGGGAGTGAAATAGTACCTGAAACCAGCTGTCTACAAGCGGTCGAAGCCTTCGGGCGACGGCGTGCCTTTTGCATAATGATCCTACGAGTTACTCCTCTCTAGCAAGGTTAAGGACTTAAGGTCTGTAGCCGAAGCGAAAGCGAGTCTTAAATAGGCGCATAGTTAGGGGGGGTAGACGCGAAACCTGGTGATCTACCCATGGTCAGGTTGAAGCCTCGGTAATACGAGGTGGAGGACCGAACCCGGAGATGTTGAAAAATCTTGGGATGAACTGTGGGTAGGGGTGAAAGGCCAATCAAACCAGGAAATAGCTCGTTCTCCCCGAAATGCATTTAGGTGCAGCGTTGGAGTTGAGTGTCATAGAGGTAGAGCTACTGATTGGGCTAGGGGGCTTCACCGCCTACCAAACCCTAATAAACTCCGAATGCTATGACATATATCCAGCAGTGAGGGCATGGGTGCTAAGGTCCATGTCCGAGAGGGAAAGAACCCAGACTATCTGCTAAGGTCCCCAAATCAAAACTAAGTTCATCTAACGTGGTGCAGTTGCATTGACAGCTAGGATGTTGGCTTGGAAGCAGCCATTCATTTAACGAGTGCGTAACAGCTCACTAGTCGAGCGACTGTGCGTGGATAATAATCGGGGATAAGTTTTGTACCGAAGCAGTAGATTTTTTATAATGGTAGGGGAGCATTCATGCGACACTGAAGGCGGATCGTAAGGTCCTCTGGAGTTTCATGAAAAGAAAATGTAGGAATGAGTAACGATAAAGTGGGCGAGAAACCCACTCACCGTAAGACTAAGGTTTCCTGATCAACGCTAATCGGATCAGGGTTAGTCGGGACCTAAGGCGAACCCGAAAGGGGCAGTCGATGGAAAACAGATTAATATTTCTGTACCTGCTACACACTAAAAGTGACGGAGATACGTAGTGGTTACGTGCTGACGGAATAGCACGTTGAGCTTAGCCTTCTGGGCGAAGCGAAATCATGAAATAGCTTCCAAGAAAAGCGAGTGTAGCGGCCCGTACCGCAAACCGACACAGGTAGTCGAGGAGAATATCCTAAGGTGCTCGAGTGATTCATGGTTAAGGAACTAGGCAAATTAGTCTCGTAACTTCGGGAGAAGAGACGCTCTTTAATTAGAGCCGCAGTGAATAGGCCCAAGCGACTGTTTATCAAAAACACATGGCTTTGCTAAATTGAAAGATGACGTATAAGGCCTGACACCTGCCCGGTGCTGGAAGGTTAAGAGGAGGAGTTAGCTTCGGCGAAGCTCTGAATTGAAGCCCCAGTAAACGGCGGCCGTAACTATAACGGTCCTAAGGTAGCGAAATTCCTTGTCGGGTAAGTTCCGACCTGCACGAATGGTGTAACGATTTGGGCACTGTCTCAACCATGAGCTCG
>Ga0160422_10000010_pt1 | contig 89970 bp, 72 predicted proteins | sample Fk160mmetaG_FD_108192 | JGI IMG/M metagenome (GOLD analysis project Ga0160422, IMG submission 108192) | Marine microbial communities from the Central Pacific Ocean - Fk160115 60m metaG | ecosystem: Environmental > Aquatic > Marine > Oceanic > Photic zone | place: The Central Pacific Ocean... | reverse complement strand
GCCTCCCCCGGCCAGAAAGACGGTAAAGCCGCGAGGGTTGTGGTCGCGGCCGTTCTTGTTCTGGGAAAAGGGCGTGCGGCCGAATTCGCCACCCCACCACACGAGGGTGTCCTCAAGCAGGCCGCGAGCCTTCAGGTCGCGCAGAAGGCCGGCCACTGGCTTGTCGGTGTTGCGGGCATGCTCGGCGTGCTTGGGCATGTTGCTGTGCTGGTCCCAGCGCGGGTTGTTCGACTCGTCCGAATAGTTCACGCTGACGTAACGCACGCCCCGCTCGACCATCCGGCGGGCCAACAGGCACTGCTTGCCGAAGGAGTCGGTGGCCTTCTCGCCGATCCCGTAAATTTCCTTGGTGGCCTCCGTCTCACCGGTGATATCAGTCAGTTCCGGGGCTTCCATCTGCATCCGCCAGGCCAGTTCGTAATTCTTGATGGCGGATTCCATCCCGTCGTCCGAGCCGATCGAGCCCAATTGGAGGGCGTTGAGGCTTTGCAGGTAATCAAAGCGGCCCTTTCTCTGGACCGCGGAAAGCATTGCGTTGTCGACGTTCTTGATCCTAGCCTCATCGGGACTGCCCGCCCGGCCCACCGCCGTACCCTGGTGAATGGAAGGCAGAAAGGCGTTCCCGTAGTTCCTCGGGCCGCCCTTGGACGCCATCGGGCAAATCGAGACGTAGGCGGGCAGGTTTTCGTTCTCGGTGCCGAGGCCATAGGAAACCCAACTTCCCATGGAGGGACGGACCAGGTTGGTTGCCCCGGTATGAAGAAAGAGGGTGGACGGGCCATGGGCTACGCCCTCGGTATGCATGGAATGAATGAAGGCCAAGTCGTCCACCTGGCCAGCGATGTGGGGAAAGAGCGAAGAAACGTACTGGCCGCACTCGCCATGACGCTTGAAGTCCCACATGGGCTTCATAAGCCTCCTCTTGCTCTGCTTGCCGAAGGTTCCGGTGCGCACGCCCGTAAAATCGATGTCCTTGCGGTCCTTGGCAAAAAGCTCGGGCTTGTAGTCGAAGGTATCGACGTGGCTGGGGCCACCGGCCATGAAAATGAAGATGACGCGCTTGGCCCGCTGCGGAATGAGGGGATCCTTGGCCGCCAATGGATTTCCCGTGAGGCCATAGGCGCCTTGCATGCCGGCCATGGCCAAGGACCCGAATCCGCAGGCTGCGGACTTGAGCAGGGCTCGACGGGAGAGCGATGGACCGTTGGTCTGCATGTCTGGTGGTTTCCTCAGTTCAGGTAGCGAAAGTCGATGCACCCGAAAAGACCATGGAGGATGCCCTCCCAAGCCCCTTGGGCGTCTGTCTTGCCAGTATTGTTCTTCAGGAAGGATAGGGCAAGCGCCTTTTCCGACGCGCTGGGCTCCCGGCCGAGGCAGATCCGGTAGGCAAGGGATAGTCGTTGCTCGTCGTCGAGCCCCTGCTCGGAAAGGATTCTGGCTGTCGCGGCCTTTGCCTCGTTGAGCACGAAATCGCTGTTCATCATGAAGAGGGCCTGGGTGGGCACGCTACTGGCGTTTCGGTTGCCCGAGACCATCCCCGGGTTGGGGTAGTCGAAGACCTCGAACATCTCGGGGATCTTGTTGCGGTCGAGCTTCTCGAACATCGACCTGTCGGAATCGATGCCCTTCTTGGAAAAGGAAATCCGCCCGCTCGCCAAAAGCATGGCGTCCCGGATGGCCTCGACCTCGAGCCGGCGATGGTTTTGGCGGGCAAAAAGCTCGTTTTCGGGATCGGCCTCAAGGGCTTGGGGGGTTCCCAGGGAGGACATTCGATAGGTATTGGAAAGAACCACCTTTCGGATAAGCTTCTTGGTCGACCATCCGTTTTCAATGAGGGAGACCGCCAAATGGTCCAAAAGCTCGGGATGCGTGGGACGCCGGCCCATTTCCCCGAAATTGTCGGGGCTGGCCACGATGCCCCTGCCGAAGAGATGTCGCCAGACACGGTTCGCATACACGCGGGAAGTGAGCGGATTGCGGGAGGACGCAACCCAGTCGGCAAGCTGAAGCCGCCCACTCGCGCCCTTTGGTATCTCCGGCTTTGGAGACAAGTCGGGTGGCATTGCCACGGCGAGGAAGCCCCGCTTTACGTAAGGGCCCAAGTTGCGGATCTCTCCCCTCCGATGAATGCGCCAGTCTCCAGCCTCCTTGTGCTCAAGGACGGACATGACCTTGACCGAACCGGGAGGCGTGGCCTTCTTGTGCTCCTTGATCCGGTTGCGCAGGTCGGCGACGAGCTTGCTCGCCTCCTTTTTCGCAGCCTCCGCGAGGGCCCGCTTCCTTTGCCCCTCTTCCTTGGTCGGGGCGGCCTCCTTCCCGGCAAGAGCCGGAGAAGCCTTCTTGTACTTAGGCAGCAAGCGGATGGAGTCGGCGATCACGACTTGGGTGGTATCCTCCGTCGTAATCTGCACGACCTCCCGGTTTCCCTCCTCGAAATGGAAGGTGCCGAGAGAAACGAAGGCACCGAGAATAGGAGGTTGCTTGGTTTGGTCGACGTAAACCTTTTGCTCGCCGACGTCGTGCATGATGGTAACCGGAGTCTTCTTTTCCCGGTTGGGACCGGGGGTGTAGGAAAGCTGAACCTCGTACTTGCCCGGCTCGGGGATACGGGCGGTAAAAGTTACCGAACTCATGCCCTTTTGCTTCAAAGAGCCATGACTGTCGTGAACGTACCCTTTCCCGACGTATCCCTTGGTATGGGTCGAGCGGACCCATTTCCCGACCAGCTTGGCATCCGCGTCGTCCACCACCACGCCTTCCAGTTTGCCCGGGTCCAGGGACTTCTGACCGGCTTTGGCGAAATCCGCCTTTCCGCCGAGGGATTTCAGCCTGGCTTCGGCTTTCTTCAGTTCGTCTTCAAGCTTCTTTTGATCTGCGGAATGCTTCTTGCGGGCGTCCGCATATTGGTCGCGCAGCGTACGCTCGTGAAAACCAGCGACGTTTCCGGGGACCAAGCTGTTGGTACCTCGGAAAATCCCTGCCAAAGAATAGTATTCTTCAATGGGAATAGGATCAAAGGGATGATCATGACAACGCACGCACCCCATGGTCATTCCCAGGAAGGCCCGTCCCACGGCGCTGATTTGCTCATCCACGACCTCCATGCGCAGCAGGGCCTTGTCCTGCAATTCGTAGTTGTGCGGCCCGAGGGCCAGAAAGCCCGTTCCGGTCAGGTTTTCGTTGAATTCCTCGTCGCTGGAGGAGTGGAGCAGGTCGCCCGCGATCTGCTCCTTGACGAACCGGTCGAAGGGCTTGTCCTCGTTATAGCTGTCGATGACGTATTCCCGGTACCGGGGAGCATTTGGAAAAGGCTTGTTGCGCCCGCCACCCGTGGTGTCGGCGTAGCGCGCCACGTCCAGCCAATGACGCCCCCATCGTTCCCCGAAGCGGGGAGAAGCAAGCAACTCGTCCACCACCTTGGTCAAGGCATCCGGCGAATCATCCCGAAGAAAGGCCTCGATTTGATCGACCTCGGGAGGCAGCCCGGTCAAGTCGAAGTAGACCCGGCGAAGGAGGGTCGGCTTGTCCGCAACCGGAGCCGGCTCAAGGCCGCCTTGCTCGAGCCTCGAGAGAACGAACCGGTCCAGCTCCTCCTCCACCCATTCCTCATTCTCCACGGCCGGAGCAGGTGGAGCGCTCAAGGGACGGAAGGCCCAGAACCTGCGCCCTTCCTCGAGGCTCTTGGCCTGTGGCCCGTCCGACTCGGCCAAGGCGTCCAGAGGAGCGTCCCGAGGGTCGGGGGATCCCATGGCCACCCATTTCTCAAAATCGGCCACCACGCGGGGAGGCAGTTTCTTGTCGGGAGGCATGCGCAAGTCGTTGTCCTTGTAGCGGATGGCCCGGATCAAAAGGCTCTTGTCCGGCTCGCCGGGCTCGATGACCGGGCCGCTTTCGCCCCCTTGGGCCCAGCCGGCCTTGCGGTCGAGATAGAGCCCGGCCTTCAGCTTCTCCGCCTTGCCCGAATGGCACTCGTAGCAATTTTGGGCCAGAACGGGCCTGATTTTTTGTTCAAAGAAATCAATCCCGGCAAGGTCATCCGCCCCATGGACCGGCAAAGACCCGAGGGAAAGCAACCCGACGGTTGCGAGCGAAAAGATGAATGACTGAGGCATGGGCTTCCTAAGCTCACACATCATAACCAGACACAAGCCTTGGAAACAAAACAAAAAAAATCGGAAAAGAAGGTTGATGAAGTCATTCATATTCCTCAAAACTCGAAAACCATGAATAAATCAGCCCTTACCCGTCGTCGCTTCCTTAACCAATCCGCGCAAACAGGCATTGCCGGAATTCTCGCCTCATCCTATTTCCCCTACCTGGCCGATGCGGCCAAGGAAGCTCCCAGCGAGCGCCTCCGCTTCGGAGCCATAGGCGTGGGCGGGCGTGGCGCCGGGGTGGCCAACGGGGCCCGTCGCCTGGCCGACATCGTGGCAGTTTGCGACTTGGATACCCAGCGCATCGAGCGGGTCAACAAGTCTCTCGCCCAGGGAAAGGCGGACGGCTATCAGGACTACCGGAAGATTCTGGACCGCAAGGACGTCGATTTCGTGACCATCGGGACCACCGACCATTGGCACACCCGCATCGCCATCCAAGCCATGCAGGCGGGCAAGGACGTCTACTGCGAGAAGCCCCTCACCCTGACCATCGAGGAGGGCAAACAGATTTCCAAGGTGACCAAGGAGACGGGCCGCGTCTTCCAGGTAGGCACCCAGCAAAGGAGCGAGATGGGGCAAAAGTTTCTCACCGCAATCGGGATCATCCGGGAGGGCAGGATCGGTAAGATCAAGAAAATGACCTGCAACATCGGGGGCGGACCCAAGGGAGGACCCTTCAAAAAGTCCGATCCGCCCGCCAACATCGACTGGAATACCTGGCTGGGACAGGCCCCCAAGGTGGACTACATCAAGGAAAGATGCCATTATCAGTTCCGCTGGTGGTACGAGTACTCGGGAGGCAAGATGACCGACTGGGGCGCCCACCACGTGGACATCGCCCAGTGGGCCCTCGACCAAAGCGGGGACGGACAAGGGGTTTTGTCCCTCGATCCGATCGTTGGCGAGCACCCGATTCCCCTCAAGAACGGTATGCCGACCAAGGACGACTACTACAACACCTCGCACAATTTCCACATCAGATGCATGTTCCCCGGCGACGCCGAGATGAACATCGTGAGCAAATCGAAGGAAGGAAACGGCATCCTGTTCGAAGGGACGAAAGGAAACATATTCGTGTCCCGCGGAAAGCTTTCCGGGGAAGCCGTCAACGGACTCAAGGAAAAGCCTCTCTCCTCCGACACCGTCCTCGAGGTCTACAAGGGCAAGAAGACGACCAACCACATGGAGAACTTCTTCGCCTGCATGAAGGACAGGACCGACCCGATTTCAGACGTCCACACCCACCACCGGGCCATGACTACCTGCCACCTGGCCAACATCGCCATCCGCCTCGGCCGGAAGATCAAGTGGGATCCGAAGAAGGAACAGGTCGTGGGGGACAAGGAGGCCAACCGCTGGCAATCCCGCAAGCAGCGCAAAGGCTTCGAAACGATGGGCTGAGATTCCCTGCCTCAAATAGGGTTTGTTTAAACTTAGGTATGAGCATTTCAGCTCATCCTGAGTGATTGGCAGTTAACTTACGTCAAAACGTCCGCTTTCCCGAGCTTGCGGGGTTCTTGATCATATCTCACTATTTTGATATTCGAGCTTCCTTGATATCCGTTCGTATTTCCGAAGAAGCAAGTCCTTTGTGAGACTTTGAGTCTTAGGGTTAAGCAGACGAGGCGAAATCGACATTCTACAACACTCAAATGGCGTCGCCAACCTACAGTTGATTCCACGGTTGCCCAAGATCGAAATGGTTTTGCTTATCACTCGGTGCTCATCTTCAGTAGTAATCGGTTTTAAAGATGAAAAGATCTGACTCAAGCGAAGCCGTGAGATATTGGCTTTGAGGATGTTGCGAACGGCATAAATTTCTATTCCATCATCCTTGTCCATGTACGCCAACTCAATGTGACCACAACCGAAATGGCTCATTAGGCGCAAAATGCGGTAGAGAAACGGATTAACTCCCGAATTGATAAGTTCGAGTGAGATCATTCCGTATTTTGCAGAAAAACAGCCGTTCGCCGGCCTGCCTTTTCCATGCACTCGAATTCTTGCCAAACCAGAATCGTCAAGGTTGACAACGACGTCATCGAGACAAGAAACGCGCCCGGGGTCATACCTGATGCTCAGAAGCAGGTTGAACAAAGCGCGCAGACCGGAATAAACCGCCGCAAGGAAGCAAACTCGAGCCAAATTCATTCGGCCTTGAAAATCCTTATGCCCAAGGAATCCCATCGACCAACGCATGCAACAGATTGCCTTTTTGTATGCTTGGCGCCACGGGATACGGACCGATTGAAGCTCAAATTTATTTAAATATGTATGGCTTCGCCGTGGGTGGCGGCGGCGGCCTCGGCCAAGGCCTCGCTCATAGTGGGGTGGGCGTGGATGGTCTGGTGAATTTCATCCACCGTGGCCTCCAGCTTCATTCCGAGCCCATATTCGGTGATCAACTCGGTCGCATGGGAGCCGATGATGTGGGCCCCGAGGATTTCCCCATAGCGCTCCCCGACGATGAGCTTCACGAACCCCTCGGGGTGGTTGGCGGCAACCGCCTTGCCGGAAGCGGCGAAAGGAAACTTGCCTATCTTGTAGGCGATTCCGTCTTCCTTGGCCTTTTCCTCGGTCAAGCCGATGCTGGCCACCTGGGGCTGACAGTAGGTGCAGCCGGGAAAGGCATCGAAGGGGATCGGATCGGCATGGCCGAACATCCCGTTGACGGCCTGAATGGCCCGGTAGGTGGCGACGTGGGCCAGCCAGGGCGGGCCCACCACGTCCCCGGCCCCGTATACGTTCTTTTCCGAGGTTTCGTACCTTTCGTCCACCTTGAGGTAGCCACGGTCCAGCTCAAGGCCCATTTTTTCGGATACGGCTCCCTCTAGGTTGGGCACGACCCCGATCGCCAGAAGCAGGCTTTCCACTTCCAGGGTTTCGGCCTCATCCTTGTGCGAAAGAGTAAGGGAGACGGAATCCTCCCCAACCTCGACGGCATCGACCCGGGTATCTACGCGGCAATCGATCCCCTGCCCGGCAAAGGACTTGGCGAGGGCTTCGGACACTTCCGCATCCTCGACGGGCAGGACCCTCGGGAGCATCTCGATCAGGGTGACCTTGGTTCCGAAGGCATTTAGAAAATAGGCAAATTCCGCCCCAATGGCTCCCGCTCCCATGATTGCGATGCTCTTGGGCTGCTCGGTCATGGCCAAGGCCTCTCGCGAGGTCATGACCCGCTTGCCGTCGACTTCGACCTCTTCCAATCTCCTGGGCTTGCAACCCGTGGCAATCATGATCTTGTCGGCTTTCAGGTAGGTGCCCGCGGCACCCCCTTCCGTCACCTCGACCATGCCCGCGGCACGTACCATTGCCTTGCCCACCAGGTAATCGACCGTGTTTTTCTTGAAGAGGAACTCAATCCCTCCGCCCATCTGGTCGGCCACCTTGCGCGAACGGCCCATGATCTTGGCGAAGTCATAGGAAACCTCGCCGCAGCTCAGGCCGAAATCCTCGGCATGAAGAGCGGCCTGGTAGGCCTCCGCGCTGGTCAGCAGGGCCTTGGAGGGAATACAGCCCCAGTTCAGGCAGGTGCCGCCCGCACGTTCCATTTCGATGCACAGGGCCTTCTTGCCGAGCTGCCCGGCGCGGATGGCCGCGGCATACCCGGCCGGGCCACCCCCGACGACGATCAGGTCGTATTTGGTTTCAGAATTCATCAGTGAGTTGGTTGGACCGTTTTCAAGCGTTTCTTCTACCCTTTTGGATGGATTTCGTCAACGAAACGAAAAATTCGTTCGGTTGGGCTTGAACTTTTCGGGGACTCTTCTAGCTTGGCTTCCTTTAGTTATGATCGAAGCCTTAGAAACCAAAAACGACTATCGCCAGCGGATCCGGGAAAACCTGGAGAATTGCCTGACCTCAACCGACCTGGGAAAGGATGATTTCTACAGGGGAAAAGTGAGGGATCGCTATGACCTCGGATCCTGTCTGGCACTCATCACGACCGACAGGCAGTCGGCCTTTGACCGCGTTCTTGCGAGCATCCCCTTCAAGGGACAGGTTCTCAATGAGACCGGGGCCTGGTGGTTCGAGCAAACGCGGGATATCATTCACAACCACGTCATGGAGCTACCCGACCCGAATGTGACGATTGCCAAGAAATGCAAACCCTTCCCAATCGAGTTCGTGGTCCGTGGATACGTCACCGGAAGCTCCAGTACTTCCCTCTGGACCATATACAACCGGGGCGACCGCGAATATTGCGGCATTACCTTCCCCGACGGGCTAACCAAAAACCAAGCCCTGGAGGAAGCCGTCCTCACCCCTACGACCAAGGAGGAGGATCACGACAGGCCTATCTCGCCCGCGGATATCGTTTCCGAGGAATGGATGACCCAGGAACACTGGGATTTTGCCGCCCAGAAGGCTCTGGACCTGTTCAACCGGGGACAGAAGATTTCAGCTGATCACGGCCTAATCCTTGTGGACACCAAGTACGAGATGGGAATTGCCGAAGATGGAGAAATTACCCTTATCGACGAGATCCACACCCCGGATTCAAGCCGCTACTGGATTGCCGAGAGCTATGAGCGAAGGATGGGGGAGGGGCTCGAACCCGAGAATATCGACAAGGAATTTCTCCGCCTGTGGTTCAAGGACCATTGCGACCCCTACAAGGACGAAACCTTGCCCGCGGCTCCCGACGACTTGGTCGTTGAATTGTCCGCGCGTTACATTCACCTTTTTGAAATCATCACGGGTGAGAATTTCACCTTCCCCGAGGCGGATCTGCCCATTTCGGATAGAATCGCCCGCAACCTTGCAAAATACCTAGCTTAAACGAATATGAAAGTCGTCTTGATTATGGGCTCGTCCGCCGATGAGCCACACGCAAAAAAAATAACCGATAACTTGGACGAACTGTCCATTCCCTGGGAGCAATTCGTGGCCTCGGCGCACAAGCAGCCTCTGGAGGTCCTGAAAATTCTCCAAGACAACGAGAACGAGTCCTCTCTAGTATACGTGACGATCGCCGGAAGGTCCAATGCTCTGTCGGGCTTTGTGTCCGCAAACTCGGAGTTTCCAACTCTCGCATGCCCGCCGTTTTCCGATAAGGCGGACATGCTGGTGAACATTCATTCGACCCTACAAATGCCGAGCAAAACGCCTGCCCTGACGGTTCTTGACCCAGGCAACTGCGCCCTTGCCATCTCAAGAATCTTTAAGGTTTAATTAAATTTATTTAATTTCGGAAATTGCATCCATAATCCGCTGAGATATTGATTCGTAGCGGGTTTCGGACTTACCGGGATCCAACTCCGATACTGGAATTGGGGTGCCGTATCGAATGGTAAGCTTGCGACCTAAGCGTGGCAGCAACTTGCCCTTCCCTAAGATTTCATACGCACCCTCGACCCGCGCCGGTACAACCGGAACCTGGGATTTGGCGACAAGCATACCGACTCCTTTCTTCCCTCTGCGCAGTGTACCGTCCGGACTGCGGGTACCCTCGGGAAATACGAGCAAGGGATGACCTTCACGGAGCACTGCGAGGACTTTTCGCAGGGTGCCCAAATCGAGCTGCGAACGGTTAACCGGTATGGAATTCAAGTTTCGGATAAGTACGCCAAGTGGCCCCTTGAACAAGGAATCTCGAGCAAAGTAATGCAGGTTGCGGGGCAACCTGCATCCGAGGGCCGGAGGATCCAAAAAACTAAGGTGATTGGAAGCCAACAAAAATGATCCTTGTTCAGGCACGTGATCAAGCCCATGAACTTCGAAACGGTGGAGGAGTTTGAAATACAAACCGGAGAGGAACTGTGCCGTTCTGTAAAATCCTGATATCTGGCACATTAGAGATACTTTTCAATTTCCTCAATGACGGCATCGACGGATAATTCGCCTGTGTCGATAATCAGGGAACCAGGTGCCGGGACGAGGGGCGCTATTTTCCGGGTTGAGTCAATGGAGTCCCTTTGTACGATCTGATCGTTTTCACCATCGAGTTGTCTTCGTTCCTCCCTTATGGAAGTATCCGCCGTAAGGAAAACTTTCAGATGGGCATCTGGAAAAATTACGGTACCGATGTCTCGGCCTTCCATTATGATGCCATTTAGCTTCTCCTTGCGGGCTACCTCCACTTGAGATCTTTGGTATTCGAAAAGATGTTTTCTGACGGAGGGCAGGGAGGCAAAGGAAGATACTGCGGAATTGATTTCCAAGGCCCGAAGAGATTCGGATGGGTAAGAAATTCCGTTAACAAGAAGCCTGGCCGAACGATCCATCACTTGAGTGCTCAATTCTAATTTATTTAAATTTAGATATTCATCGGTATCTGATGCCGAAACCCCTGCATCCAGAAGATGTTTCGTGAGTGACCGGTAATGCGAACCCGTATCAACGTGGAGAAAATTCTTCCTGAATGCAAGATTTCGGGCAGTCGTCGATTTACCTGTCCCGGCTCCACCATCCACCGCTACTACCTTTAATTCTGCGGTCATTTTTATTTTGTGGAGGATTTCCGAAGGAGCTCAAGGTCTTCGAAAAAGGACGGGTAGGTCTTGGCGCAACAGAGTGGATTCTTGATCCGCAGCCAGGAACGTCCATCCTCGAGCAAATCACAAGAACCCAAGATGGAGAAACTCATGGCAAAGCGATGATCCTCATAGGTTTCAATCTCCAACCCATTTCGGCCCAACTCTTTTAATTTATTTAAATTTGGCGTTATGGTCAATCTGTCCTCGCTCTCCTCCACTCCTTGGCCAAGCTTTCTAAGCTCATTGGCCATGCCCGCAACACGGTCCGTCTCCTGCTTGCGGGTATGAGCAATTCCCCTGATGGTGAGGGGCCCCGACAGCAGGGGACTGACAGCCGCCAGGCTGAGAAAAGTATCCGAGAAATCGTTGAAGTTAAAATCACCCCCTCGGCATGCGTCGGCAAATGTACATACGATGCCAACCTGCGTGGCTCGTACCTCAAGGCCAACCTCCCTGAGCACCCCCGCATAGACCGAGTCCCCTTGGAGCATTTTCTCGAAGACCCCCTCAAGACGACATCTTCCTCCCACGGCCAGGGGTAGGGTCATGAAATAACTCGCCGCAGTCGCATCAGGCTCTATTTCGTAGGAAAAGTCGTCCTCCCGATATCCCTGTGATCCAAACGATGCGGACTCGCTACGTAATTCATAGTCGAAGGTTCCCTCGGGAGAGAAGCTCCTCATCATGGCTAACGTCATGTCCACGAATGGCACGGACACGGTCCCGCCCTTGAATTCGAGCTTGTATTGATTACTCAGCAGAGGCGCCACCATCAGTGCCGCGGATATTACTTGGCTGCTTTTTGTTGCATTGAGCTCCCGGACGTTATCCTCCAGTCCAGACGACTCCATCGTGAAGGGAAAACATCCGTTTTCCTTCGCAAAGGTAAAACGAGCACCGTTTTTAATAAGAAAATCAATGAGTTCGCCCATAGGCCTTCCCCGCATGGCCTCTGACCCGTCCATTTCATAAACGCTACCCCTCTGCATGGCCATAAGAGTGGTCAGGAATCGGGCCACCGTCCCTGCATTCCCAGCGTAGATCTCTCCTTGCTTTACGGGGAACGCGCCTGCGCATCCCCTTATGACAACAGCGGTCTTGTCCTCGTTTGCCTCAATTCCCAGCCCCAGAGATTCAAGGGCGCAGACCATCAAGTCGACGTCGTCGCTACGAAGAATTCCGGAAAGAGCAACCTTCCCGCCACAAAGGGCGGCAAGCAGAAGGGCGCGGTTGGATATACTCTTGGAACCAGGGACTCGAATGCTTCCTGCGCATGCGCCGGGAAAGGGAACGATATCCGCAAACTGAGTCATTTCACCCCGTCGCCGAGGCTCCTGCGAAATTCGGCCCCTAACTCCAGAAACTTCTTCAGCCCATCCTCATCCCCTGCCCGAATGAGCTCCTTGGCCGTCCCAAGCGACGCCTCCAGTTCCTTGACGGAGTTCAGGAGGTTGTCTTTGTTCATCCTCATGATCTGCTCCCAAAGGGCAGGATCCCCCTCGGCAATCCGGGTAGTGTCGAGTAGACCTTTGCCTGATAGGTCCGTCCAGTTCCCTGCCGCGCCATCCAGGCAATGGGCGAGGGAGGAGGCAAGCAGGTGAGGCAGGTGGCTGAGGAAAGCAAAGGCCTGGTCGTGCTCGTCAGGGGTCATGAAATGAACCTTCATCCCCAGCCTTTCCCAAAAGGCCCTTGTGGTATCCCTGACGGCTTGGTCGGTTGTCCCGGTTGGTGTAAGGATGCAGGGCCTATTCTCGAAAAGATCCGCAGAGGCGAAACCCATGCCTGATTTTTCCGAGCCCGCAATAGGATGGGAACCGAGAAAGGCGCCTTCACCGCCCGCCTCCTCCGCGGCCCGGCAAATTTCTCCCTTCACGCTTCCCACGTCGGTCACGATCGAACCAGTCCCACAAGCCGTCAGGGCATGGGAAACAAAGCGGGGAATGCTGGCGACCGGGGTGCAGACCACCACAAGCTCGCTCCCTTCGAGGGCGGCCTCCAGTTCCGCTTCCGCCTGGTCGCACCATTCGCTTTTGCGACAATCCTCCAGCCGGTCCGGGTTCCTTGCCCAGACCACGGTCCGTTCCGACACGGAACGCCGACGCAAGGCCATCCCGAGGGACGCCCCCAGGAGACCCGGGCCTATGATGGTTGCCTGCTCGAACATGTCGGTAAAGGGTTAAGGTTCCTTAATTTCTTTGATTTTGGAAATTGCTTGGTTTAGAACCCAATCATTGATGGAAAAGGATTTCAAAGAGCAAGACCCAAACGATGACGACTGGGGTAATCCACCTTCGCCATGGACCCCTGAAAATCGCAAAAAGGCCTTCCGGGCCCAGCTCGTGATCGGGGCCGTAGCCTCCCTCGGAATTCTTTTGCCCGGTCTGTTGTTCTGGCTTCTGCGAACTTGACGACTGATTTCCGACAGACTCAGAACAAGCCCATTTTGGCCACCACTTATGCTACAACCGACAAACAAAACCACCCGAGGATTCAGCAAGTTGGAACTTGTCATCGTACTGATGATCATTGGCTTAGCCGTGTTTCTGGCGATCCCGATCTACAATTCCTTGGCACCGGGTCGCCTTTCACCGCAGAAGGAATCCCCTCCCGCATCCAACCAGCCCTCCCCATCTTCATCCGAATGGAACTCGGGCCTTGATGCCAACGAGACGCCCGTTCGGGTGCTGAACCCGAAATAGGGATAAGCGGACTGGGCTTCGCCAGCAAAATCCTTGGAACCTAACCCGAAGAAGCTTTTTCAGCTGGCTCTTTGCGTACTTTTTCTGTTCGCCCTTCTTTTCATTGGGTACTTGTCCTTCGTGGCCATAGCAGGGGAAGAGGGGAAGCTCTTGATCGAGAGTGGATGGGTGTCCTTCAAGAACTTCGTCCTGCAAAACGGCTTTTGGCTGTTCTGCTCCATCGCAATTCTTCCCGGTTTCATCCTGCCGGTTGCTCCCCTTCTTACCCTAGCCGGCTACTGGGGGGACGAGCACGGTCCTTGGTTGGCCTGCCTCAACTGCGCCCTCGCCCTCGCAATCAACCTATGCTGGACTTACTGGTTTGCCCGCAAACCCGGCCGTTCGCTCATTGAAAAAATTCTTTCGAAGACCAAGTATCAGTTGCCTGAAAAGCCTTCCGAAAACCTTATGCAATGGGCTCTGATCCTAAGGCTCACCCCTGGTGTTCCGTTCATTTTTACAAATTACGGTCTGGCTCTTCTGAAGATGCCCTTCTTGGCCTACCTAATAGTTTCCATCCCCGTTCTTGCCTTCACCGGATGCGGGTACGTACTTGCCTTTGCGGGTATTTTCGGAGGAAATTGGGCCTACTTGTATGGGGGTGCCTCCATGATAGTAGTAATGTTCTTGCTTGGCAGGCTCTTTCTCAAAAGAAACAAGCATGCAGACTGACTTGTTCGAGCAACACCAGGACCACTCGGACGTCTGGAGGGTTTCCGACTTGACCCGGGAGATCAAGCGGATCCTGGAATCCGGTTTTCATCCCCTCTGGGTCAGCGGGGAAATCTCGAACCTGAGCGCCCACCCAAGCGGCCACAGGTACTTCGTGCTCAAGGACGGAAGCAGTCAACTGAAGGCCGTTCTCTTCAAGGGGGACGCAAGTTCCCTGGGATTCGTTCCCCAAGAGGGGGACGAATGCATCGCCTACGGGCAAGTTACCGTCTACGAACCGAGGGGCGAATATCAAATCCGCGTCAGGCACATGATGCAGGACGGGACGGGAAGCATGCGCATGCAGTTCGAGCGCCTGAAGAAAAAGCTACTTGAGGAAGGCCTTTTTGAGGAATCGCGAAAGCGCCCCCTGCCGCGTCTAGCCCGCAACCTTGCAATTATCACCTCCCTAAGCGGAGCCGCCCTGCAGGATTTCCTGAGCATTCTGGAACGAAGAAGCTGGAATGGCTCCGTATTTATTTTTAATTCGCAAGTGCAGGGCAAGGATGCGCCTGCATCCTTGGTTCGGGCCTTTGAAGAAGCCCTTTCCTTCCCGGGGATCGACCTCATCGTTCTTGCCCGAGGGGGAGGGTCCATCGAGGACCTGTGGGCCTTCAACGACGAAAACCTCGTCCGCCGGGTTGCCGATAGTCCAATCCCGACGATTTCCGCAATCGGGCATCAGACCGATTTCGTCCTGACCGACTTCAGCGCCGATTTCCGGGCCGAGACTCCCTCCGCGGCAGCCGAGTGGATCAGTTCCGAACACGTCAGGATGAGGGAATTGCTCGTCGAGCTAGGGGAACGCCTGGCAAGGATTCCCGAAAGCTCCATCGACCGGACCATGGATCGCCTTGGGCTTGTCGAAGGCAGACTGAGAAACTGCTCGCCCGAGTCCCGCATCGAGCTCCAGCACCAGTTTCTGGATGACCTGGAGTCGAGGATCTCCAGAAAAACCGTTACCTTCTTCGAGCATAATCAATACGTCGTGAAAACGCTCGGGCAACGGCTGGAAGGAGGGAGCTTGGCCTCATCGCTCAAGAAAGGCTTTGCATACTTTCAGGACGAGGACGGCAAGATCATGGACAAAGCCAAGGCGCTTGCGAAGGGCAAGCGGGTCAAGGCAACCTTCGCCGACGGCTCCCGTCAACTGAGGGTTGAGCAATGACGGGTCTTCCTCAGGGAAACTTTCTCTCGCTAAACCTGCCAAGGCGATCGAGGCCAAGGCGATCATAGAGGTTTTCCTCACCCTTGAAGTCACTGAAGAGGATGCATTTCCGGTAGCCCCTGGCTCCCGCCTCGCCAAGCAGGCCCTGGATCAACTCACCGCCATATCCCTTCCTCCTCATGCGCCGGGGCACGAATACCTCGTTGATCACAAGGCTGTTGGGGGTGGAACGTCCGAACCCGCCCATGGCGCAGGGGCCGACTCCCTCCTTGTCCAGAAAGAACAGGTTTTTGCGGAGCATCATTTCCTTGGTCATTGCCAAAAGGACGGTTGAATTGAGAGGAGGAACCGATTCACGGGCAAACTGCACCGCCCAGGATTCGACCCTCGGCCAACTTTCCGGCTCTACGGCCTTGAGGCGGAAAATTCCGCTTCCCGGAGCGGAGCGGCGGCAAGCGGCGCCGTAAATGGTAAATTCGCTTCTTTCCGAAACGTGCTCATCCTCACCGCCCATCCAGCACCGCCGGAACGAAAGCACGGATTCGGAGGGACCGGTAACCCCCTTGAGTTTCCAGTTTTTCTTTCGGCCATAGGCGGCCAGGCGAGGGAGGGCATCTCCCCGGCAGTGGGAGACCAGAAGATACCCGGAAGGCGTAATGAGACTGCTCAGGCAAATCTTCCCACCCTCGAAGACGTTTCCGGACCAAGTCGTCCTTCCCTTCTCCCGAAACTTTCGAACGACCTCCCAAAAGAGGTTGTTCAGACATTCGGCCTGAAGAAGAAACGGTTCGGACTTGCGAAAAAATGCTGCAAGTTCACCATACGCTTGGACTTTTCCCTTGGGTTTCACGGACATTTGTATTGGAACAACGAAATTGCTTCCGTATGAGCCTACAATCAAGCAAGATATCGGTGATGCCAGACAACCTTTCACAATCCAGGTACAATGCGCGGGGAGTTTCCTCCAGCAAAAGCGAGGTTCACAAGGTCGTGGACAAGATGGACAAGGGAATCTTTCCGGGCGCATTCTGCAAGGTCACTAGCGACTTGCTGACCAACGACGACAAGCTCTGCAACGTCATCCACTCGGACGGGGCGGGCACGAAGTCCATCCTGGCCTATCTCTGGTACAGGGAGACCGGCAACGCCAAGGTCTTTCATGGAATCGCGCAGGACAGCATCGTGATGAACCTCGACGACTTGGCCTGCGTGGGAATCTGGGACCAAGTCGTCCTATCCAGCACGGTCAACAGGAATGCCCGCAATTTCCCCGGGGAAGCCCTCGCGGCGCTGATCGAGGGAACGGAACTTTTCCTCCAGAACCTGCGCGACCATGGCATCGAGATCAAAAGTGGGGGAGGGGAGACCGCCGATGTCGGAGACCTCACCGGCACCGTCGCGGTGGACTCCTGCGCCGTGGCCGTTTGCCCGAGAGACGGCATCATCGACAACGCCCGTATTCGTCCCGGTTTGTCGATCGTGGGCCTATCCTCCTGCGGACAGGCCTCCTACGAGAATTCCGCCAATAGCGGAATCGGCAGCAATGGCCTGACCAGCGCCAGGCATGAGCTTCTCTGCTCACACTACCGGGATCAATATCCAGAGACCTTTGACCCCCGAACCGAGCCGGAGTATCTCTACTGCGGTCCACACCGCATGACTGATGCGCTTCCCGGTTCTTCCTTTTCCGTAGGGGAAGCCCTCTTGAGCCCCACGCGAACCTATCTTCCCGTGGTCAAGGCTCTCGTTTCCGAATTGAAGGACGGTATTCTCGGGCTGGTCCATTGCTCGGGAGGCGGACAAACCAAGTGCCTTCGCTTCGGTACGGGCGTTCACCACGTAAAGGACAACCTCTTTGAAATCCCCCCCCTCTTCCGTGAAATCCAGAAGGTTTCGGGCACCTCCGACGAGGAGATGCACCAAGTCTACAACATGGGTCACCGGTTCGAGGTCTATTGCCTCCCCGAACTCGACCGGGAAGTGGTCGAGGTAGCCCGGCAGTTCGGCATCGAAGCCCAAGTGGTCGGAAGAACCGAGAAATCCGGGAAGGCCGAGGGCGGCAATCACCTGACCATCACCCGGGAAGACCTGACCCTTCAGTACGGTTGACGACATGCAGGATTCCGCTCAAACCAATTCCATCCTTGAGGACGCCCGTCGTTTCCTGGGGGAATCATGGGGAGGGATCGAGCCCAAGGCTTGCGTAATATGCGGATCGGGATGGGGCAGGATGGTGGAGGAGTTTGCGGACTCCGCAAGTTTGCCCTACGACCGCATTCCCGGCATGAGCTCGACGACCGTCGACGGGCACCAGGGTCACCTGCACCTGTGCAGCTTGGGAGAGAAACAGGTCCTGATCCTCCAGGGAAGAAGGCATTTCTACGAGGGGGACGGATGGGAACCGGTTCGCTTCCCGGTTTTACTGGCCCACCGCCTGGGTGTGGAAAACCTGCTCCTCACCAATGCGGCCGGAGGCATTCGGCCCTCCTTCGAGGTAGGCGACATGATGGCCTTGGAGGATCACGTCAACTTCATGCCGGGCAATCCCTTGATCGGGCCCCTCCTCTCGGGCGATTCCCCCAGGTTTTCCGACCAAACGGAAGTCTACGACCCGGACCTGCGCGGGTTGCTGGTTCAATCAGGGCTCGAGAACGGGGCTTCCGTCCATGAAGGCACCTACCTTGCGCTCTCGGGACCCGCTTTCGAGACGCCTGCCGAAATCAGGGCTTTCGAAAAACTCGGGGCGGATGCTGTGGGAATGTCCACCGTGCCCGAGGCCATGGTGGCCAACGCCCTCGGGATGAAGGTTGCGGGCTTGTCCTGCATAAGCAACAAGGCGGCGGGGCTTGCCTCCCACAAGCTCACCCACCAGGACGTCGAGCAAGCGGCCAAGATCGCCCTTCCCAAGATGAAGGCGACCGTGCTTTCCTTTCTAAGCTCCCTTCTTGGCTAATCCATTCCCGTTCGGTCAAAGATACAGGGCAAAGGAAAGCGACCCTTCCATTCCCGTTCGACTTTACCAGGAATTCAGGTACAAGGCATAGGAATGAATCACCATGAACTGGAAGAAGGGAGCACCCTGCGGATTGATTTCAAGAAACTCGGGAAAGTGGCGGGCTGCGGGGAGGATCTGATTCCGGCCGTCGCCCAGGATGAGGAAACCGGGGAGGTGCTGATCGTCGGCTATGCAAACCAGCTCGCCCTTGAAACCGCCCGGCAGGAAGGCATGGCCACCTTCTGGAGCACCAGCAGAAACGAGCTTTGGATCAAGGGCAAGACCTCCGGAGACTACCTCGAGATTTCCGAAATCCGGGTGAACTGCGAACAAAACTCCATTTTATACCGGGTCCGCCCCAAGGGGCAAGGAGCCTGCCACACCAAGGACGAGAAGGGTGAGGCAAGGTCGGGTTGCTACTACCGCATTCTGGATGGAGACGGAACCCTGCGGTTCGTGGAATAACCCCGGAATTCTAGCAGTGATGCGCTCCCTGAGTTTCCACGTATAGGGAGTAGACGGACTGGCTTGCGGTCATGAAGAGACGATTTCTCTTGGGCCCGCCGAAACAGAGGTTGGAACAAATCTCAGGAAGAAGGATCTGCCCGATTCGCTTACCCTCCCGCGGCTCGAAAACGTGAACCCCGTCAAAACCGGCTCCGGCCCATCCGGCGCTCGACCATAGGTTTCCATCGACGTCGCAACGGATTCCGTCGGCTCCGCCGTCGAGAACCTTGTCGCCCGATTCGAGCTTCATGGAGGCAAAGGTCCTGCCCTCGGCAAGCGTATTCTTGGCGGTTACCTTCCATACCTTGATCTCCTTCGGGGCGCCGGGATAGTGAGAGGCTCCGGTATCGGCAACGTATAGCTTGGAATAGTCCGGGCTGAAGCAAAGCCCGTTGGGCTTGAAGATCTCGTCGGTTACCTTGGCCACCTTGCCCGTCTTGGGATCAATCCGATAGACCGCCTCTTTCTGGATCGGCATGACGCTTCCGGTATCGGCCCGGTTCCCCTCGTAGTTCATAAGGCTGCCGTAGCCGGGATCAGTAAACCAGATGCCGCCGTCGGGATGCACCACCACGTCGTTGGGGGCATTGAATTCCTTTCCGCCAAAGCGGTCGGCCAGGATAGTCGTCTTGCCGTCGCGCTCATAGCGGACCACCCTCCTGTTACCATGCTCGCAGGAGAGTTGCCGGCCCTCGAAATCGAAGGTGTTCCCATTGCTGTTTCCACTCGGCTTGCGAAAATTGGTGACCCGACCGTCGTCCTGAATCCATCTCATCTGCCGATCGTTCGGGATGTCGCTCCAGATGAGGTAGCGGCCGACCGAATTCCAGGCCGGTCCCTCCGCCCAGAGCATATCGGGATGGGTATAAATTCGCCTGATGGAGGCGTTCCCGAGCCTGTACTTGCCGAACTTTGGATCCAGGACGAGGACGTCCGGATCCGGATACCTGGTGGGTTTCACTCCCGTCCAGTCCCTGGCAAAGGCGGTGGATGCAGTCGTTCCAAGAGCCGTGAGAATGAATTTCTTCCTGTCAATCTTCATGGTATGTTTTTCAATGGAGTGGGTAAATGGATCAGGGGTCAGAACCCTCTAAGAAGTCCTTCCATCCGCTTAGAATGGCCTTGAGTTCCTCCCGCTCGGGGGCAGTAACCTCAACAAGGGGAGGGCGGCTCGGGCCACCCGCAAGTCCCCTCAGTTCGAGCAGGGCCTTCATGGCCGACACCTCGTAGCCCCTGCGCCGGGCCCTCAGGTTGTAGAGAGGAAGGACGAAGCGGTCCGTCAATTCGGCAAGTTCGGGCTCCTCCCGCGAGGCGGCGGCCTCGTGCAGGGCAATAGAAAGCTTGGGGGCGACCGAGGAGATGCTGGAAGTGAACCTACGGATCCCAATCCCGTAATAACCGCTGACGTGGTCGTCGCCAACCCCACCGATCCAGACGAGACGGGCACCCAGCCTTGCCCGCAGGCCCTGTAGAGTTCCCAGTTCGCCCTGGCCGTCCTTCCAGCCGGAAAGAGTCGGGATTTCATCGCAAATCATTTCCGCCTGCTCTGGGTTCAACTGGAGCCAGTCCCGGGTGTAGAGAATCAACGGCAGGGAAGTCGCTTCCCCTACGGCCTTGAGGTAGGCGAGGATTCCCTCGAAACAAGCGTTCTGGTAGTAGGGAGGAAGTATCAAGATGGCGGAAGCACCCAGTTCCTCCGCCTTCCCGGCCATGATGGCGGCTATTTGCGAACCGTAGCCAACGCCTGCGATTACGGGCATGGCGCCGGCCGCTTCCTCGACCGCGGAACCGACCACCGCGAGATACTCGTCACGGGAAAGGGAATACAGTTCTCCCGTTCCGCCCGCAGCCACGAAGGCGGTGAAGGGCTCGGACAGGAAGATTCCCAGGTTTTTCGCAAAGCCCTCGATATCGAGGGAATAATCAGCCTTGAAGGGGGTAACGGGAAAGCCGATCACCCCTTGCGGCAGGAGTTCTCTCAATTTATTTTCGCTCATCGGGCAGTTCCCCTCACTCCAGCTTTTTCCTACCAGCGTGGCAAGGTTCGTTTCCAATCAGGGTCAACGTATTTTCTCATCTCCGCCTCATCGTCCCTCTTTCGGTAGGGTATGCTCCGGTACAGCTCGCTCGCCTCGGCGAGACGATCCGGATCAAGCTCGACCCCAAGACCCGGAGCGTGGCCCGGGTCGATGACGCCACCCGCAATCGGCACTCGCCCCCCGGCCACTACCTCGTCACGCTCGGTCTGCCAAGGGTAGTGCGTATCGCAGGCATAGGTCAGGTGAGGCGTAGCCACCGCAACCTGGGCCATGGCCATCATCGATACCCCGAGGTGGTTGTTCGAGTGCATGGACAAGCCCAGCCCGAAGGTTTCGCATATCTTCGCCAAATGCTGCACTTGCCTGAATCCTCCCCAGTAATGGTGATCGCAAAGAACCACCTGAACGGCATCGAGCCCGACTGCCTCAGGCAAGTCGCCGAAGGAGGTCACGGATACGTTACTGGCAAGGGGAGTATCGACGCCTTCCGCGAGGAGGCGCTTTCGAACCTCGCTCATTCCCTCCAGTCCCGAGGTGGGATCCTCCAGGTAGCCGCCGTTCGACAATTCCTCCGCGAGGGCCAGTCCCACCTTGACCGAGGTATCGACCGACCAGGCGCAATTGGGATCTATCCTAAGGGGTACTCCCGGACCGAACTTTCTTCGCAATTCACGGATCGTCTCGATCTCCGCTTCCGGTTCGAGGACCCCGGCCTTGAGCTTGATTTCCCGAAAACCATACTGCCCGACCATCCGCTCAGCCTGCTCGGCCAAGGAGGCGGGGCAGAGGGCCTCGCCGTACTCGTCTTTCCTTGAATCCTTTCCCTCTCCGCCTCCCCCGGCATGTTTGTAGAAGGGATATGCGGAAAAGGACGCCTTTTCCCGAACCCTTCCCCCAAGAAGATCGGACAGGGGCACCTGCCAGGTCTTGCCCGCCAAATCCAGGCAGGCGGTCTCCAGGGCGGCATAGGTACGGGCATCGGCATCAAGCGGGTTCTCTCCCGGCACCAGGGTGGTCTGGGAACGGGCCATGCCCGAGGCATCCTCACGGAGCAATTCTCTCGAAAGTCCCAAGGCCCGGAGAGGGGAATTCCCCAACAAGCGTTCGCGGATGGCCAAAAGGGCCTTGGCCGGCTCTGCTCCTCCATAGGTCTCGGCAATGCCGACCACTCCCTCCTCGCTCTCGATCTCGAGGATTGTGCGGAGGGCATAGGGCTGGTGCAAGCCGTAGGAGCTCCTCAGGGGGGGATCGGCCATGGCGATGGAGTGTACGCGCAGGTCTTTGATCTTCATTGAGGAGGGAAGCTCTTGGGTCGGGCGGGGCTGCCGCCAATCAAAAAAGAAATTGCGGGAAGAAATAGGCAAAGGCCAAAACAGCCACGATTCCAACTATGCCCTGCAGGGCAATGACCACCGAGAAAGTCTTGAGGGTTTCCTTTTCGGTCAGTCCCGAAAGCTTGCCGACGACCCAGAAGCCACTGTCGTTCATCCAAGGAATGGGTTTGGCCCCACAGCCTATGGCAAGGGCCAGGTAGACCGGGTGAACGCCGAAGCCCTGGCTGACTAGGCCACCGACGATGCCGACCGACGTGATCATGGCGACGGTGGCGCTTCCCTGAGCAATCCGGATGGCGGAGGTCGCAAAGAAGGCAAGCAGAAGAACGCCCAGCGATCCCAGATCGTTGCTGGAGGCAAAGGAACGGACGTCCAGGCCAAGGGAGGTTTGCTGCAGAATTCCGCCGAAAGCTCCCCCCATGCCCGTGATGAGAATGATCACGCCGGCACCCTTGAGGGACTTACGTACTGCGGGGCCAACCTCCGAATCCTTGGAGACGGAAGACTTGGAGAGAAGCAGAAGGGCGAGGACGGCCCCCAGCGAGAGGGCGAGGTTCTTCTCCCCGAGGAGGGCCGAGAATTCCTTCAGGGATGAAAACCAGCCAGGTTGGTGTTCAAGGGAGATTTGCTGGAGAAAGGAGTTCCCCGCGATCAGGACCACAGGCAAGAGGATGGGGGAAAGGGAAAAAAGCAGCCCGGGAAGCTCGCTGTCCTTGACTTGAGCGAACTGCAGGAGTTTGCCCTTGTCCGAGTCCTCCCCCGACCGAACTTCCATAGGGTTGCGGCGGTTGTACCAGCGGGCATAGGCAAAGGCTCCCGCCATGCCGAAGGAGCCAACCAGAAGCCCGCCCACAATCATCCTCCCAAGGTCCACCCCGAGCTCCCCTGCGACCAGTAACGGACCGGGGGTAGGGGGAACGAGAGAGTGGGTCATGGCTCCCCCCGCGACGATGGCCAGGACGTAGAGCAGATAATTCCTCTTGGTCTGCAGGGCCAGGGCCTTGGCCAGGGGAACCATGAGGTAGAACAGGGTGTCGAAAAAAACCGGGATGCCGAGAAGGAAGCTGCTGCCGGCCATGGCTTCGGGAGCCCGCCTTTCACCGAAGACGGAAAGGGCGGATCTGACGATCCGGATGGCGGCCCCGCTCTCCATCAGGCAAGTCCCGATGATGGCGGCCATGGCAACCAGTATGCCGACCTTCGAGCAAGTCCGACCAAAGCCATCCGCCACCCGCTTGCCGACGCTTTGGCCGGCAAGCTCCTTGGCCCTCTCGACCGACTCCTCCTTCTCGAGAAGATAATGTCTTTCAAGGTAGACCGAGGGCGTAAGCCCGCCGACCACGATGGCCGCCAGGGCAAGAGCGAGGAAGGCATGCATACGCAACCAGACGATCCCACCGATGACCATGACGAGGCCTATGGAAAGGAGTAGCAAGGGGGAGATCATGGCTTACCCAATAATTGGACGATGAAGCTCAATACTCTTCTCTGGGAGACTTATCGGGAATGGTAATGCGGGGTGACCCGTAGCCGAGGGCCTGCTCGATTGGGCGTGGAAAATCCACGAACCTGGTAACCTGTACGGCATTGCCTTTGCTACCGAGAAAAAACATTCCCCGCAGCCCGTTTACGTGAGGCCATTCCTGGGCGAAAACAGGACGGGCGCCCCCCTGCCTGGAGAAGACGGACAGCTTGATCGTCCGCTCACCCTCCTTGATGATCCCGTTCACCTTCTTGGCTTCGCCAGCGGGGAGGGCGAACTTCTCCTCGCCAAAGGAAAGGTTGAGGGGAACCGTCGAGCGGGAAACGAAGGAAAATTTTCCCTTCGGCAGGACTTGGGGATCGAAATCGAGGGGCGATACCCTCCATTCGCCCTCTTTGCGCCCGGGGCCTAGCAGAAGAAGGGTCTCACTTGTCCTATCGGGATTGAAGGGAAGGACAACCTCGAGAAACTTTTCGTACTCCGGTATTGCCGCAGCCTCGGGGTCCGCCGTTTGCTTGGGCCTTAGAAGAACGAGCTTTCCCGCTCCGTAATAGGCGCATTTCTCGGAACGAGCGCCCGTGACGAGGGTCAAGGGGACGAGGGTTGCGTTACCCTCCTGATGATTTCCCCATGGGGCATAGGCCACGTCCAGCCTGCCTTGGTAATTCCAGAGGGTAAGGGAAAAGACGTTTCTGGGCCGGGGCTTCCCGGCAGCGGGGTCCTCCTGCGGCAAAGGAACGGGGTTCTCCTGACCCAAGAGGAGCGAGGGACCAAGGAGGAAAAGAAAGAGGCACGTTCTCATGCCTGCAGACTAACTATTTGCGACAGGAAGAGAAGACTTGATTTACACTTCGTTCTCCCGCAACCACCGGAACTTGATGATCTTGAACTTTCGGCCGAAGCGTTGGTTGATGCCCTTTCTGGAAACGTCCTTGCCGGGGTTGGACAAGACTTCCTCATGCTTGTCCTCATTGAGCTTGCGATCCGTGGCCAAGCCAACCGCATACAGGCTGTAGGCCTGCGTGTCGCCAACGCCGGGCAGATCGGGTCCGCTCTCGATACCGTTGCTGACGTCGACGAGTCTTCCACTTTGGGATTCCCGGCTGTTTTGGTTCAAATCCAGCCAGTACTCGTCCCTGCCGTTCCAGATTCCATCGAAATTCCGGTCCTCAAAGGGCTCATGTGGACGGTGATGGGGGGCATCGAGGCTGGCCTTGACGTAATCGGGCACCCGCTGAACGGTAACCTCGATCCAGGAGCGCGAAGAGATTGGGTTGTCCTCGCTGGCCGGGCTTTCGCCCATTACGCGGATGGTAAAGGTATCCGAACGGGCCGATAAAACAGGGGCTAGGGGAGACAGGACGTCCGACTGGGTGAGCCACCCCGGAATTTGGGCGGCGGAAGCAACGTTCTCCACACCCAGGATGGCATCGGGGGCCTCTCCGTGCTCAAAGGCATTGGTGTAGGATTCCATCCTCACGTGGGCCCGCGCATTGACCCACGACCCGGTGCCGGGGCGACCCCTGGTGGTGCCTTCCGGAATCATGTAGGGAGGGGAGCCGATCAATTGGCCTACGGAATTTGCGAATCCCTGCTGCACGTGACCATCGGTCGCCCGGATTTGGTTGGCCGGATCAGGAACGAAGCGGTCCACTTGTTCCACCCCGGAGCCCCAGGACTGGGGAAAGCGGAACCAGTGGTTGCGGTTGTTGGGTATGGGTCTCCAGACGTTCGGGTTGGCCTTGCGGGGGCGGGAGGTGTTCTGCAGGCTCACGGCATGGGCACCGAACTGACCACCAACAAAGGTAAAGTTGTTGGCGGCTCCGTTCCACCTTCTGGTAGGGACGGTGGGAAGGGCCAGGTTGGTGGAGGCGGAGAAGCCTTCGTTGTTGATCTTGGCCTTGGCGATGGCCGCCTGAACGGGACCCCGCAGGCCCAATACGGTATCCCTCGTTTCCCTGGGCCATTGCTCCTTGGGCAGCCAGGCCAGGCTGATGTTCCCGGAGGGGAAGGTCATGCGTGCAAGCCTTCGGTTAACGAAGTCGGAAAAGGAAAGGAAGGGACCACGGAGCTTCACTTCCTCCACGATTTTGGTAGCCAAAAGGGCAACCTGCTCGTCAGTCAGGGAAGCCCACCCGGCAAGGAGATCGTCCTTGTTGACCGGCTCGGTGAAGGTGCGGGGAAAATAGGTCTTGGCGGCCCCCATTTCCTTGAGCGAAGTCAACTGGCTGATCCAGGCTTCCACTGAGGTGGAGTTAACGTTGAAGGCCCCGTCGACCAGAAGATCGCCGGCGTTGGTCTGGTAACTGGGTGAAGAGGGGGAGGAAGAGTCCGTGGGCTGATCACTTCTTTCCTGCCTGTAGTACTCCACGAAGCGCGGGTTCGTGGGCTCGACCCCAATGGCTCCGGGGCGATTGTCCCCGGAAAGAAAATAACCATCGAAAAGGGCTTGGTTGAGGTAGAAGTTCTGGTCGAGAACGACGTTCTGATGGTTGAATTCGCTGTTGGTGCTCCGCACGGTGCCAAGTTCGAAATTCCAGTTCCTCAAGTCCCAGGGGAAAAGCCTGACCGTAACGTCCCCGTAGGGGGTGGGCACCATGAAGGTAAATTTACTGTCTTGAGCCCCTGGGTTCATATCGGAATGGGGCTGGAAATCAATCCTGCGCACGCGGCCCCAAGTCTTGTAGCGACCCAGTTGGGTGCTCGCATAGGAGTTGCCGACCTGGTAGGCGCTGCTCTGCAGGTAGTAGTTCAAGTTGGCATGCCGAAAATCGATCATGGAAAGCATGGGCTCCCGGGGCACGCCAAAGAGAATGGCTCCCCTCGCCCCAGCCTGGGCCTTCCCGTCGTAATTGACGTAATCGTGATACAGGCCGACGCAACCCTGGTTGACGGTGTCCACCCGGGGCATGATGGGCGAGGAGACCGCATTGCGCAGGTTGGGGCCCCGGGGGAGAAAATGCTTGGTTTCGTCGAACGGCTCATCGTCGGCAGGCACGTCGAAGAAACGGGCATTTCCGTTAACCGCCCCGTGGTTGTTCTGGTAGGTGGCGCCGTTGTACTTTTCAATGACCCAGTTATCACCCGATCCGGCTTGGTAACTGTCCATAAGGGCCCTCGGGTTGTATTGCTGGAAGACCACCTTGTCGGCTTCCCCGGGGAGCTGATAGCGGATGCGGAAGCCATTCCCATACATCCGATTGGAAGGAACGCCCGCCTGCTTAAGGTCGAGATCGAGTTCGGCCGCGGCCCGGTAGTCCCTGGTACCTGAACCGATCTGAAGGCCAAATTCCTTGTTGATGCGGCGGATGGGCCACTCGTATCCGCTTCCGCTAGGATGTGGTTGGGTGCGGACCTCATAGAGGGTTATGCCGCTTGGCGAAGGAATCCCACTGGCCGGGGGCATGAGGTTTCCGTCACCATCGAAATTTTCCATTTCTCCACGCTTGACTCCCCGGATCTTCTCCACCCTGAAGCGGATCGAAATAGGTTCGTCCGGTTCGGACTGATAATCGGTCACGAAACCGGCGTAGTTGAGCGCACCCTCATTCCCCTTGCCGAGAACCAGTTCCTTTACGGGAGCGTTCCAAGGCATTGGCGTTGGCATGGAGGTAAGGACGTAATGGCCCTTCTCCCCAGGTTGCAGCTGCAAGTTCCTGATTCTCAAACGGAGCGGAACCCCCTTTGTTCCCGAGCTCAAGTTTCTCGGGCCATGGAAAATATGGAAGTTGGGCACCCTTCCAGTAGCAATGGAAGAGGCATGAGCAAAGGGAAAGGTCTGGCGGAAGGTGTAGAAGTTGACGTTGTAGTCCTGATGGGACACCCGGTTGAAGTTCTGGTGGAAGAAATGATGGCGCCTGTATGAGAAGTGATGGTAATGCCCACCACCGCCACCACCACCGCCAGAAGGCCTTGGTGGACGGACTTGAGGAATGGATGGAGCATGATGCATGGGCTCGCCCGGATCTCGACGGCCATTGCCGTTGAGATCCAGAAAGGGTCCTCCGCCACCACCCCAGGGTGGTGGGTTGATCCAAGGCTGGCGGTTAGCCAGGAGGGTATCCTCGTCGAAAGAAAAGTCGATGGAGGTGGCGGGCAGGCTGGTACCGGATGGAGTGGAGATGACCGTATTTCGGGGCCAATGGTGTAGCCTCCATTGCCTCATGATGTCCCAGTCCTTGGTGTTGTATCCCTGAATCTCGACTTCAAGCGGTATCTCGAGAAGAAGATCGTTGTTCATTGAGAGGGTGACGTCGTAGGGGTTCCAGAGGGCCACGGAAGGATACACCGCCAGACCGAGCCGGCCATTCTTGAAGTAAGGCTCATGGGCGTACTTGACTTCAAGAAGGACGGGAGAATAGGGGTGGTTCGAGGGCTCGGGACGAAACCTCATCTCGGAAAAGTAGTTGTATTGCTTGGATATCTCGCTCTGCCTCTTTTGCCTGATTTTGCCATTGGGCCGGCCATCGAAGATCACCGTGTTGTCTCCGATGGCCCGGGGAAACTTGTCGGGGGAGGTCTGCGCCCCGGCGCTCCCTCCAAGAGATAGACGGCCCGAGGAATCAACGTATTCATAGCTGTTGTAAAAGTCGCGCAGGACGGACCACTTGGGCCCGGCCGCAAGGACGCCTTCATCGAAAATGAAATCAGTACCCTCCTGGTCGAGCCACTCGTTGGCCTTGGGACCGTTGCGGCTGTTGTTGAGGTTGGGCTCGAAATTCTTCATGTAGTGGACCCTCTCCTGGAAGATCCAGCCCCCGAAACCGTCCGCATCGAACTGGGAGTCGGACATGGCAAAGGCGGCGCTGAGGTCGCGCTTGAGCCCGCCCGTCCTCACGTCGGCCAGCACCCCGAAGGAATCGGCTGTCAGGGCATGATAGTTGACAGCGGCCTTGTCTGCCCGCTGTGCCGCCGCCAGGGCGGAGACTTGGGCCTGAGCGTCCATGGAGGCATAGGAAGGAACGTCGAGAACGTCCTCCTTCCCGCGGATCGAACCGTCGAAAGGCAAGTCGAAACCGGATTCCTTTTCCCCGGAGGACAGATCCATCAAGGGTTCCTGGGCAACCCGCGGAGAATCCCCTTCCTCCTTGACCAGGTTTACCTTGGTCTTCACGCCTTCGTCACCGACCCAGTAGGCATAGACCCCGTTCTTCTCTTCCTTCTCGGAAAGTGGAAAAGAGGTTTTCCTGACCTTAATGGGTTCTCCCGCAAGGTGATTCCTCCAGTCCTGAGGGTTACTCTCGTCGTAGGAGTCAAGCAGGAGAGGCCGCTTGAGTATCCACACCGTCTCGTTGGAATCAGGGTCGAGGGGGTCGTCCGGGTCGGGCAGGCCAATCAGGGGATGAGAATAGGTGCGCTCTAAGAAGGGCCTTGATTCGCCGAAAAAGGCATCCGTGGTGACAACCTTCTCGTAATCAAGCCAGGCGTTGTCGTCCGACCCATAGGGGGCGGAGCGGTCGTCGACAAGGATTCCATCGGGTACGCCGACCATATTCCTAAGCGACTGGAAAATTCCCCCAGAGGAGAAAAAACCAAGCTTGCGCTGGTATCCCTCGTTACCGCTTACCAACCAGGCCACCTCTACGTCGGGGTGGGGGTCGTAGTCGGTATCGTACATCGTTTCGCGGTTGCCGACGTTCCCGGTTTCCAGATTCTTTGGAGTAGGACTGATCCCGGGAGTGGAACCGTCGTTACTCGCCCGGTGTTTCCAAACCCCGGTCCAGTACCTTTGGCCGAAGGGAAGCTGGTCGATCCGTCCGTTCTCGTTGAGGTCTATGCCATCCGTAGGAGTTTTATTGGGATCGTAGGGCGTATCCAAGAATTGGCCGGTCGGTTCGATCCGCTCATCCATCAAGTCGGCGGTTCCGGAAATTCGGGTATCCGGGCCAAGGTGTTTCTGAAGTTCCCCCAAGGCAACCATCATCCCCATTTTGGCATTGGCCTGAGAAAGAACCCTCTGCTTGCGCAACTCCGCCAGGCTCAGGTCCGTGCCGACCAAGCTGACCAAGGCCACGACCAGAAGAAAGACCAAGCTCATGAGGGCCAGGGCCAGAACCAAGGCAAAGCCCCTGTCTTTACTATGCACAGCTGAAGTGGGCGAAAGGGTATTCGAGTTACGTAACACCATCATAAAAATGAGCCCAATGAAGCAGGCTTCGCAAGGAAAAAAACCGCCGCAGGAACTTATCTAGTGGGTATTGCCTTGATTTCAACCTCGGAAGGCCAGTACTTTTCAATATCTTCAAGCTTGGGGACCTCTCGAGGACACACGACTCTGAAACCAACGAAAAGGGCATCCGTGTGATACCAAACGCTTTTGGGAAGTTGAGGATCCTGTTCCTTCCACCATCCTTCTGAGCCCATGCGGGAAGCACTGCGATGACTCTCGACTGGATCGTCCCAAGATCCGCCTTTAACCGTTCTGGGATAGAGCGTGTTGGGCAATACCAGTGGGTTGACCTGCAATTCCTTGGGAGCTTTTTTTTCCGGAGGCACGAATTGGTCAAGTACCCATTCCCAGACATTCCCATGCATATCGTAAAGTCCGAGCGGATTGGGCTTCTTCTGGCCGATCTTCTGGTACTTGAATTTACTGTTGTCCAGGTGCCACGCATGCTCGGACAATTTTTTTGGGTCGTCTCCGAAGCTGTAGGCCGTCTTGGTTCCGGCCTTGCAGGCATATTCCCACTCCGCCTCGGTGGGGAGGCGATAGAATTTGCCCGTACGGGCGCTGAGCCACATGCAGTACATCTTGGCCGAGAGCTGAGTCATGCAGATTGCAGGATGTCCGCTTTTACCCATTCCGAAAGACATGTCGACGTAAGGGGCGGTCGGCTTCGTCACTCCATCCGAGAGAGTGTGAGCCTTGGTCGTCTCGCTTTTTTTGTGATCGCGGTTGTCCTTGTCCAAGTTGAGCATCCATAGCTCGTACTCATCCCAAGTCACCTCGTAAGTACCCATCCAGAAGTCGGAAACCTTAACCTTGCGTTCGATCAACTCGTCCTCGCCTCTGTTCTCGTCATCCGCTGGACTACCCATGACAAAAACACCCCCTGCAACGGGAATCATGCCGAAGGAAACGTCGGACGTTTCGATCTTCTCCTCGTAGGCGACAAACTCGTGATCGTGCGGACCTGGCTTAAGACCCATTTTTTTGTAAAGATCCTTAGCATAGGTACCAGTTTTGTATACGCTTCCGTCGACGGACTCCACGGCACGATCCGGTTTTTTGGCATGGGTCGGCGTAACCCACAGCAATAGGCTCAGAAGAGGGAAAACGGGGTTGTAAGCTCTGTATTTCATTTTCGTAAGGGTTGTATTGTAACAAAAGGAAATTTCCGTGCAATCAAGGAATTCGGAAATAACAAGAAGATGAATAAAAGTTTATATATGGTGGTCTACGGGATGCAAAATACCTATAAATTGAGTAGACGCATTTTGATTTCAAAAGAGAGTTGGGTTACCGTTACGCAGCTAGGAATGTGACAACATTCAAAAATATCCCGAAACCATCAACTTAAGAACGAAAAATTGCATACGACAATCACTTTTTAGCATGAGATATCAGGTTTTATTATTATTTTTCGGACTTTTGAGCAATTGCCTTGGTTATCAAATCTTTGAGAGGGACTGCATGGGGACTAAGTTCGTAATCACGATCGACGAGGACGATCGTGAAAGGGCGCAAAAAGGGGCCTTGGCCGCCTTTGCGGAGGCCGACCGGCTGAACCTCATACTCAGCGACTACGAGGACTCGAGCGAGTTGAGCCGCTTTTCCAAAAGTTCCCGGACGGGAGTCAGGTTCAAGCTTTCGGAAGATCTGTTCAGGGTTCTTAACCATGGGCAGACGCTCTTCCACGACACCAACGGTTCCTTCGACGTGACGCTCGGGCCCCTTTCCCGCCTGTGGCGCGTCGCCCGCTTCAGGAAGACCATGCCCCCCGCCGGAAAGCTTTCCGCGGCCCTTTCGCGCGTCGGCTCGCATCATCTGCGCCTCTTTCCCGAAGAGAGCACGGGACGACTTGGCATCCCTGACATGGTTCTAGACCTGGGAGGAATCGCTAAGGGATATGCGGCCGACCGGATGCTCGAGGTTCTGCGCGAAGCGGGCATGGAAAGATGTCTGCTGGACTGCGGCGGCGATCTGGTGATCGGTGACCCACCACGCAACTCCAAGGGCTGGAGGATCAGCATCGGCGGACGCAAGCATCCGGATCTTCCGGTTCTTCTTCTTTCCAATCAGGCCGTCGCCACCTCGGGAGACCTGGAACAATCCGTGCGCATAGAAGGGAAACGCTATTCCCACCTGATCGATCCTTCCTCGGGCCTCGGCCTTACCACGCTCAGTCAAGTAACGGTTATCGCTTCCACCGGGATGGAAGCCGACTCCCTTGCCTCGGCCTGTCTGGTAATGGGCCTGCAAAAATCACGCTCTTTTCTCGCCCCTTCCGAGACAAGGGCCTATTACCTCCAAGAGAAGAATGGTAAGACCCGCCTAACCCTCGTCCATTCAGGCAAAAGAAAGTAGGTTTACTCTTGTCATGCTAGGTACATTCGTACATTTTTGATCCTTTACCCTCTATTCACCATGTCGAGAATCTGCGCAATAACTGGAAAAAGGCCCCGCACCGGCGGACGAATCATACGCAAGGGCGTAAGCAAAAAGTCCGGAGGCATCGGCTTGCAGCTCGTCAAGGTAAACAAGAGAAAGTTCAGGCCCAACCTCCAGCGCGTACGCGTCAAGCTTCCGAGCGGACAGGTCAAGAGGTTGTGGGTGTCCGCCAAGGCCATCAAGGCAGGCAAGATAGAAAAGGCCTAGGCGTCCCGGTTCCGCAGGGGGCGGTTACCGATCTTTCTCCCTTCCCCAATGAGTGCTGAAATTCAATACCTGCACCGCTATGAGGGGAGAATGGAAACCGAGAAGGTTTTCGGGGCCGGATGGCTCAAATTCATCTACGACAACCCGCTTGGAATTCTCCCGCTCTGGGTGGCCATCAAGCGAGGCTGGTTCTCAAGATGGTACGGAAGGAAAATGAGCCATCCCGAAAGCAGGCTCAAGATTCCGGGCTTCATACGCGAGTACGAGATCGACGAGGCGGAATTCGCCAAACCTGCGGAAAGCTTTTCCTGCTTCAATGATTTTTTCAGCCGCAAGCTCAAGCCTGGCGCGAGACCCGTGTGCAAGGGCGCGGACAAGGTTGCATTCCCGGCCGACGGCCGGCACTTGGGATTCCACGACTTGTCCCTGGTATCCTCCATTTTCGTCAAGGGACAACGTTTCGATCTTCCCTCCCTCTTTGGTTCCGCGGAACTTGCCCAACCCTACGAGCAAGGATCCATCGTAATGAGTCGGCTTTGCCCGGTGGACTACCATAGGTTTCATTTTCCAGTCTCAGGTCTGGCGAATGAGACGAAGTTGATTAATGGTCCCTTGTATTCGGTCAATCCGATTGCCCTCAGGAAAAACATCTCCATCTTCTGGCAAAACAAACGCTACCTTAGTTTCATCGACTCTCCGGAGACCGGACGGGTCGCCCAATTTCTCGTCGGCGCAACCTGCGTCGGCTCGGTAAGCCTTTCGGCAAAGCTTCCGCGAGAGGTCTCGAAAGGAGAAGAGTTCGGTTATTTTTCCTTCGGAGGGTCCTCCGTTCTAACTCTATTCGAGAAAAACAGGGTTGCCCTCTGTGACGACCTACTGGAATGTTCCTCCAAGGGAATCGAACTCTACGCTCGAGTAGGAGACGAGATGGGAACGGTTCCTTCAAAATGACCTAGATCTCTCTCCTTGCGAAACCCGGAAGATAAAACTAGCATCGATTATCCCTTACCGAAGGATTGCCCGACTTCATGAAAGCCAAAACCAACTGCAGCGGATTCACGCTACTCGAGCTTCTCGTGGCGGTTTCGGTCACTGCCCTGCTGGCGGCCATGTTGCTAAATATTACTTCTCAGGTCGTAACGACCCAGACGGAAGCTTCGGGCGATCTGGAAACCAACCAGGCGGCCCAGTTCATCCTGGACCGCGTCCAGGAGGACCTGCAGTGCGCCGTCTACCGCAACGACGGCAACGTTTGGCTGGCCGCCACCATTTTGGAGGATTCCCTCAATAGCGGAGCTTGGGTACAAGCCGAACAAAACAAGCCGGCCACAGCCTCCGTTCGGATTACGGCGGAGGACTGGGAGGATGAACCAAGCGATGAAACCTTGGTAACCAACAACCAAGGCTCTCTACTCGAATCTAGGTTTGGCGTCGCCGGCACCTGGTTGCGTTTCTTTTCCCAGGCCCCCGAGCTTGACCCGGCCACCGAGAATAAAGGGGGCGTCCGGGCAGTCGGGTACCAGATCGTCCGCTATGGCCTCACTGGCGCCGATACTTCGAAGCCCCGCTACCAGCTCTTTCGATCCGACGTAACGGCCCAGGAGACCTTCGAGGCAGGGTACGACATGCATCCTGCAAGTGGTGCCTATGGAGCCAATGCAAAGGAGGGGGTCCGTACCCCCAAGAATATCTTGAACCCCATCTTCAACGACGTCGACGGCCCCTCCACGGACTTCTCGCTTGCCGCCAACGTCATCGACTTTGGCATCCGCGCCTACCTGATCGAGAAGAACGACGAGGGCACCGGTTTGCTCCGGCAAATTTTCCCGGACGTCAATGCAACCTCCACGAGCTCATCATCGGGCTATGAATTGCTCGCCACCAACAACGTCAACTATCGGACCAAGCCCAACTCCTCCCTCTATGCCTTTCCCGAGGTCATCGACGTAATGGTAAGAATCCTCACCACTGAAGGCGCCTCCGCAATTTCGGCCTATGAACAGGGGCTCATCAAGGCTCCCGAGGGGTTCAGCGCCGAGGAATACTGGTGGGAGCTGGCGGAACGCAACTCCGAGGTCTACGTGCGCAGGATCAGGGTCTTGCCGTCGGGGATCTAGCGTCTCACTCCTAGATAAAATAATTCAGGTAGTTGAAGCCTTTCTGCTTCCGGTACTTCAGGGGGGTGATTCCCATTTGTCTGCGGAAATGCTGGGTAAACGAACTCTGGTCGTAGAAACCGTTCTCCTTGGCAATGTCCGAAAGCTTCTTGGACGTGGTCAAAAGATCGTCACAGGCGGCCTCGATCCGGGTCCTGGTGATGAACTGCATAGGAGCTACACCGAAAAGCTCGACGAAACCGCGGTGTAACTTTCGGTGGTTCAGCCTAGATACCCTTATCAGGTCGGCGATAGCCAGCTCCTTGCGGAAGTTCTTGCGAATGAAGCTCACGGCTCGTCCGATTTCATCATCCCTTTCCCATTTCAATTCACCATCTCCATAGGGACGAACCGTACCAATGATTCCAACTACGTTGCCAAGCTTGTCGAGCAGGGGATATTTGTTGGTCAGGAACCAGTCCGGCAATCCCTGCCTGTTGAAGACCAGTTCAAGTATGTTCAGCTTGGGCTCCTTGCTTTCCATCACTTGGCGATCGTCCCGCCTAAAATGCTCGGCCAACCGGGGAGGAAAAAGGTCAAAGTCGCTTTTGCCGAAAAGCTCATCTTCAGAGACAAGACCCAGCCTCGGCAAGAACCCTTTGTTGACGGCAACCAAGCGATGGTTTGCATCCTTGATAAAAAAAGATACCCCGGGGATGTTTTCAAAAAGCATCCTCATCTGAAGGGGGTCACAGTTCGCACGACCAAGCCAGTCGCCCAAATGGTCAACCTTGGCTTCTGAGCCGGTTTTCTCGGAACTCATAAATTTATGTCAATACTGCCAGAAATATTTCTTTGCAACCTATTATAATCACAATCTTTCCCGCTAACAAATATTTTCCTTTTTATTTTATTTGTGACTTCTCGACAAAAGGGCTTATCGTAATGCCATTGCTGGCAGTCGTTTACCGAGCAACATATATGTGCATGTACCCGCACATTGCATGTTTTGCGCAACTCCCAAACCCTTGATTTAATCTCTGGATTTTATTTGGATTTTATTTGGGCAACCGACCAAAACAAACTCGGTTCCTCGTTGCAACTCGCCCTGCGGGCTACCTCCTCGGCGAAATTGCTTCGAGCAGGGGGAGAGCAGAGCGGGAATCGGCGCCCGTTACTCAAGCTTAAGCTTCTTGAGCTTGGGCCTTATGACCACTGAACAATAGCCTTGGTCGGGGTTTCTCCTATAGAAATCCTGGTGGTATTCCTCGGCCGGATAAAAAACGGGAGCCTTGACGATTTCCGTAACGACGGGATCGATATACTTTTCAGTAAGCTTTTTCTTCCAATCGATCGCTTGCTTCTTCTGTTCCTTGCTTAGGAACATGATCGTGGAGCGATACTGGGTACCGACGTCGGCGCCTTGCCTGTTTAGGGTGGTGGGATCATGGCATTCGCCGAAAATCGACAGGATCTCCGGGAAAGTGATCACGGAGGAATCGAAGGTGATCCTGATGACTTCGGCATGCCCAGTCGTCCCGGTACAAATTTCCTTGTAGGTAGGATTCTTCGTCGCCCCTCCCGCATACCCGGAGACGACGTCGCGAACTCCCTTGATCCTCTCAAAGACTGCTTCCGTGCACCAAAAGCATCCTCCTCCGATAATCGCCACCTGCTCCTCCCCAGCGCCTCGCGCTGCCTTGTCCTTGTCCTTGATGTTCATCGCTTCTACATCCTCGGTTTTGGCGGAAGGGTCAAGCCTTCGCTCATCGGGTTCATAATCTGCGGCGCCCTTGACGCGATCTTCCTTGCATCCGTTCAGGCACAGGGAAAACAAGAGGCAAACCCCAATCAAAGTTTTTACTTTCATTATTGATACTCCTTTCCGGTAAGCCATTCGTGGCCCCCCTTTAGCAATAGTTTATCGGCCGCAAGAGGGCCCCAGGTGCCCGCTGAATAAGATTCCAGGCCATTTTTCCCCTGTGCCTCCCAAAACTCCAGGACCGGACTCAAGAGGCCCCAGGAAGTCTCGGCTTCATCTCCCCGAATGAACAAGGTTCCATCACCATTGAGCGCATCCAGAATCAGCCTCTCGTACGCCTCCGGGGTATTTGATCCGAAGGTCGTTTCGTAACCGAAGGCAAGCTTGATGGGCTGAAGTTTCGTTTCGAGACCAGGAACTTTCGAGTTGAGGTACAGCGTAATGCCCTCGTTGGGCTGAATCCTGATTACGAGAAGGTTGGGCTCCACCTTAAAACGCTGGCCCTCACCAAAAAGAATGGCGGGAGGCCTGCTGAACTGTACCACGATTTCACTGGCCTTCATGGCCAGTCTCTTGCCGGAGCGAATGTAAAAGGGCACGCCTCTCCATCTCCAGTTATCAAGGGACAAGCGGAGGGCCGCATAAGTTTCGGTGCTCGAACTCTCCGGGATCGCTTCCTCCTCAAGATAGCCGTCGGCCCTCTGCCCATCGACCAACCCCTCCGTGTAAACGCCCCGAACGACCTCGGGGTCATCACCTGTGAAGGCAAGCGGCTTCAAAGCCTGCAGGGCCTTTACCTTCTCATCCCTGATCGCCTCCGGATCAAGCGACGAAGGGGGTTCCATGGCCGTAAGGGCCAATAATTGCATAACGTGATTCTGGATCATGTCGCGCAAGGCTCCGCTCCGATCATAATACCCGCCCCTCAAGCCAACGCCCAAGTTTTCGGAAACGGTTATTTGGACGCTGGATACGTAGTTTCGATTCCAGACCGGCTCGAAGATGGAGTTGGCGAATCTCTGTACCAGGAGACTCTGCACCGTTTCCTTGCCAAGATAATGATCGATGCGAAAGACTTGAGATTCCTCAAACCTGCGATTAATCACTTCGTTGAGGTCGTGGGCGCTCTGCAGGTCCCTCCCGAAGGGTTTCTCAATGATTACCTTGGATGCCGTTGCAAGTCCCTTGTGCCTTTTTGCAAGTCCGCTTGTCCCGAGGTTCTCGAGAATCGGCATGAAGACGCCGGGAGGCGTCGAAACATAGAAAAGACATTGGGCATGGCTGCCCAAGCTTTCCTCGATCGCGGTAATCTTACCATCAAGCTCCTTGTAGCTATCCAAATCATCGTAGCCACCGGCGTGGAAGGAAATGTTATGGGCAAGGGCATTCCAGGCAGCATCCTCAATGGGTCTCCTGGAATGAGAGGCGAGGGATTCCCGGAGGTAGTCCCGAAAGGCCTCATCGCTCATGGAAGAGCGCCCGTAACCGATCAGGTAGCACGATTCGGGCAAAAGATCATCCTTGGAGAGATTGAAAATGGCAGGGGCTAGTTTTCTTGCCGTCAAGTCACCGGAGGCCCCGAAGATTACGATGATCGTGGGAGGAGTCTCACGGGGGGCGTCAGTCGAGGTCGCGTGCGTATGAATGCTCATTCTGCTCAAAACCAGCCATCATGAATCAGCTACTAGAAAATGGCAATGTTTTCATGGTGAAAAACGACGGGTTCCTCTCCGGCGCTTCGAGGCAAATCGATCTCCACGACGTCGAAGCGAAAGTTTCTCGCCTCACTGCGACTCTCAACCAAATAGGACTTAAAGGATCGTTTCAGGGAACGACGCTTGCGGCGGTTTACTGAATGATAGCCTCCAACCAAGGAATTGCTGGAGCGGGCTCTGATCTCGACGAAAACAAGAAGGTCCGACTTGGAGCAGATCAAGTCGATTTCCTGCCTGCCGTCCGATTTGCTCCTCCAGTTCCTGGACATTTGGCGATATCCTTTGCGGCAGAGGGTTCTTCGCCCTAGCCATTCCCCGTACCTTCCCCTTATGGCGCGATCACTGCGGGTCCAGTCGGGGGTTTTCCCCAAAGACCACAAAATTCGTTCCCAAAAACCAAGAAGTCTTAGCACCTTCATTTCCATTCATGCTTAGGGTACCTGCCGGCTAGTTCTTTCCTTATCGCCGGATAGGAACCATTCCAAAAGGAGGGCAGATCCGTGGTCAGTTGAGCGCTTCTGCCGTTGGGGGCAAGAATATCGACCAAAAGCTTATGTCGGCCATGGACGATGGCAGGATGAGTCGAAAGGTCATACAAATCCTGCAGGTAGGCGGAAATTCTGGCTTCGTCCGGTTGATAATGAATGCGATAAGGTCTCTTGCCATTGCGCAGATCAATTTGTTCGGGCACCGCATCATCGAGGGTTGCCAATTGGTCGGGTTGATAAGCGGCTCGAAGGAAGGGGAGAACTTCTTGATTTCGGATTGCCTTCCAACTTTTTTGTCCTGAGCATATTTCCTGATAAATGATTTTTAGGGAAGCATCATCCAGAGGAAAAATGTCATATTCAGTAAAATGTCGGTGCAAAAATTCTATTCTGGAAAGAAAAAGGGTTACTTCGGTATTCCAGTTCTTCAGTTTCAAGTCTCCCGAGTACAAAGCTTCGGCATAAGCGTTCTGAACGTCTCTTTCGGAAACCTCGTGTGATTCACGAATTGAGAATTTTTGTGTGCCTAGTTTTGAAAAGTTAATACGGCTAACTTTTCTAGTTTCCAAATCTAGTGAAACTTCCTCGGAATCCACGATTTGGTCGCCATAAAAGTCACGTATCCAACTTTCTTCAAGTACCGAAACAAGTTCCATTTCCAGTGAAACCCGACCTCCAACCAGTTTTTCCACGATCCGTAGCGGCAGCACCCACATGGAGGCATCCACTCGTGAATGCCTGGATAAATGAACCCTTCTGCCATCGATGGTCTCGTAAAGATTCGTGCCGCGGCTTTTAAGGAGGCAGACGTTCTCGGGATAGGCCGACATCATAATCTTAAGATACTGCTCCCGGCAAGGAATGCTTGGCTCGAACTCATCCATGCCGACCTGACTGCACAATCGAGAAGCAATCCTCTCACCATCCTTGCATCGGAGGGCATGGATTCCTTCCTCCCTGCACAGATCCGGAGAAAAGCGGGCCGCGCGAGCAAAAAGGTAGGCTCTCAACATTATCAGCAGATCCGATTCCGCATCCCAGTCGGTTCCTTCCATCCAAACACGATCCATTGCAGCGACGGCAGTTGACAAAGGGCCCCGATCCTCGAGAAAAGCAAAGGTCAGGGCAACCGCGCTCAGGCAATCCCTTTGCCTTGCCTCAAGAAGCGAGGAAGCCATCCTCGGATGCAAGGGGCAACGGGACGCCTCCCTTCCAAGTTGCGTGATCCGTCCATTCCCACACAGTGCCTTGATCCCAAGCAAAAGGGAACGAGCAGCCTCAATGGAAAGAACGGAGGGGGCCTCGAACCAATCAAATAAGCCGGGATCGAGTTCAAGGGAGCTTAATTTTAAATAAATATCTGCCAAATCCACTCTCCGAATCTCGGGCGTCTCGAATTCAGGCCTTCGTTCATGCTCTGCGACGGTCCACATTCTAACGCAAAGACCTTCCGAAGTTCGCCCCGCCCTCCCTGTTCTTTGCTCCGCCGAACTTCTGCTGATGGGCTCGGAAAGCAGTACGTCCACTTTTCTCCCGGAATCATAACTAGCCTTCTTTGCCTGACCGGTATCAACCACAATTGTAACGCCTTCGACCGTAAGCGACGTTTCCGCAATATTGGTGCTTACGATGATCCTCCTTTGCCGACCCGGAGCAAGGGCTTTATCCTGTTCCTCGATTCTCATTTCACCATAGAGGCCCCTTACTTCGATTCCCGAAGACCATGCGGCTCCCTGTATCTCGCGCACGGTCCGATTGATTTGATAAGCGCCATCCATGAAGACCAAGGCGTCCCCTTCCTGCCTAGGCAGAACTTTCCTCAGTTGCTCGGCAACCTGTTTCCAAATGGGTTCCCTCCCTGCGGAAGATACATATTCGACTTTCACGGGAAAGGATCGGGACCTAAGTTCGACTTTCCCGCAATCCCCTAGGTATTTCCCGACCTGATCGAGATCAAGGGTAGCCGACGTCACGATCATGCGAAGCGAAGGCCGCATGTCCGAACATAACCTCTTGGCCAAGGCCAGGGCGACGTCGAGTTGAAGGCTACGCTCGTGAAATTCATCGAATATGATCAATTCCTCCCGGGAAAGAGTTGGGTCGGAAAAAAACCTTTGCAGAAGCATCCCGTCGGTCAGGTAGATAATCTCCGTGGCCGACGTTACCTTCTTGTCGAACCTGACTTGGTAGCCGACCCTGTCTCCAACTTGGCACCCGAGAAGGCTCGATACCCTTCTGGCCAGCATCCTTGCGGCAACCCGCCTTGGCTGAACGACGAGAATGCGACCTTTTACCAATCCTTCGCGTGAAAGCAGAAGGGGCAGGCCGATCGATTTTCCGGAGCCTGTGGGCGACTTGATCGCAAGATGCCTACGCTCCCCCCACGCCAGCTTGATCTTTTCAAACTGCTCCGCCATGGGCAAATCATCCAAACCTTCCATCCGACTGAAGATTCGAACCAAGCCTGGAAATTTCAACCAAAAACAAAAAAGGGCGCCCCAGCGCCCTTTTCAATGGGTTGAAGATTGTTGCTTATCCGACCTTGATTTGGATGGCCTTCGGTTTCTCTGCCTTGGGAACGACAATTTTCAAAATCCCGGAATTCAATTTGGCGGATATCCTTGATCCGTCACAGGTTGCAGGAAGATCAAGGCCATGAGTGAACGAACCTTGCCCAAAAGGGCCCCCTTCGGCAGAATCTTCGGAAACACCGGAAACCGTCAACTGAGAGTTTTCAAGACTTAGCGAGATTTGTTTTTTTGAGTAACCGGGAAGGGCATAACTGATCTCGAAGGAATCCTCGTTTTCAACCACGCGATAATCCGGCGAGATCCTTTTTCCACTCCCTTGGTCATTGAAGAGCAAGTCGGAGGGAGCCCATTTGCGGTCCATTGCATTGAGCAAGGATCCGACGGCAAGTGAAAGAGGATAAGAAGAATAGTTTTTATTTAGTTTCATAATGGCTTGGGTTTGAGTTTGTTTTAATCTGCTATTCAACATGCATTCCTTATGCCGAAATTTTTGTTTCATAAATTGTTTGTTATCAACATACAGACAAAATCCCCCAAGGGGCGCACAGAGACATAGTGGCACAACCCTTAATCTAGCTGGAAAGGAGTGGGCCTTCCTGTCCCTATTCGATTCGTTCTAAAAGATCGACTTATAGGTTTCCAAAAGCCGCTTGGCGGTTTCATCTCCCCTTTGTGCCGCTAGGCTCAGCCATTCCTTGGCCACCGCGGGGTCCCTTGAGGTCCCTTTCCCGGTCAGTTTCATCAAGCCGATGAAACGAGCGGCAACCGGGTTGCCTCCCTTGGCCAAGGGAAGAAAAAGTTGGTAGGCCTTCAAGAAGTCCTGAGGCATTCCAACGCCGGTGTAGTATTTGCGGGCCTGCTCCAGAACTTCCTTGTCGTTAAGGTTATCCCTGGGGGTACTGACGGGAGGGGAACTAGGCGGTGAACCCGTGGCCGGGGAAGATCCCGAACCCCTTTTGCTCAAATATTCCCGAGCCATAACGTGGCCCTCGTCGGCCGCTTCCCTCAAAAGCCTCAAGCCTTCGGTCGTGCTTTTGCTTATTCCCCCCTCGCCGTCCAGGAGAAGAAGACCGAGGGAATACTTTGCCTCAGGGAAATTTTGCCTGACGGCGAGCCTGAGCCACTGGGATGCCTTGAGGAGGTTTTTCTCCACTCCATCCCCGTTGTAGTAAGCCATGCCCAAATTGAACCGCGCCGTAAGGGACTTGGCCGTTACCGCCTTCGAAAGCAAGGATATGCCTTCCTTGGTATCCTTCTTTAGGAGACCGGGCAAGCCTTTGAGGTATAGGGTCCCAATGGTTGCCTGGGCTTGAGGATAGCCCTGCTCAGCCGACCTCTTGAATAAGCCGAGCGCCCGAGGAAGGTTAGTGGGAATTACCTGGAAATCAATTTCGCCCATGCAATACATGGCTACGGGATCACCTTCCGAGGCTTGCCTCTGGAGGAGCAGGGCGGCATCCTGATAAAGTCTGGTGGCGCCTTCGAAATCGCTCTTCAGCATGGCCAGGTTGGCCAAATTATAGGTACCGAAGGGATGACCTTTGCGATGGGCGGATTCGGACCATTGCCGGGACAACCCTATATTCACTTGCGACCCGGACTCCCCGGAACGGAGGTAAATGCCGAGCAAACCCTGGAAATAGGGGTTGCCGGTCTGGGCCTTGGAAACGATCTCGGCATAGGAAAGCTTGGGCGACCACATGTCCTTCGCCTGGAGCCAACCGGTGCAAGAAAAAACCTGGAAGAGCAGGATGCCGAGCAAACAGGGTATTTTATTGACCATGTGAAAAAGAACTACTTTGTTTGCCAGCCTCTTCCAAGCTTGAAAACAACCGACGTATAAGAGATCATGGCTTGCTCATGCTCCTTCCCAGACATTTCCTGCTCCCGCTTGCAGCCCTCGCATTTCTCTTTGCGAACCCTCATTCCTCCGGAAAGGACGCCCCGATCACCTTGTCCAGCAGGATTCTCGGTCGGATCTTGGAAAAAGAGGTCAGGTTTTTCTCACTGACCAAAAGGGACGGCCCCCAAAGCCCTCCCGAATTAACCCGTAAAGCCCAAGAGATCGTGGCCGAATACGAGGCCTTCTTGAGTGACAACCCGAGAGACGTCAACGCTCTGATCCTATACGGAAAATTTCTCCGGAAAGTGGGGCAGGAACAACATGCAGTCCAGTATTTTCTCGAGGCGGACTCCATCAATCCCAAACTGGCGGTGGTCAAACAACAACTTGCCAACTACCTGGTCGAGGAAGGGCGCCCCGTGGACGCCTTCCCCTATCTGATCATGACCATCGAACTGGCGCCCGACCAACCGGACTACCATTTTCACCTCGGAAATTTCCTCTTCCTTTTCGAGGACAGGCTGGTGAAGGAGAAAATCATGTCCAAGGACTCGGTCCGTTCCTTCATGCACAAGTCTTTCGGCCATTCCGCAAAACTTTCCCCCAAGAATTTCGACTACCAGTTGCGCTACGCCCAAAGCTTTTTCGATACCCCTTCCTCAAGCAAGGAGGATGCCCTCAGGGCCTGGGACGAACTGGTCCGAAAATTCCCCGATCGCTCCGGGGCGGAGAAAGACTACTTCAAGCTTTGCAAGGCAAGAATCCTTCTCGAACTGGAACGAAAGTCGGATGCCCTGGGCCTACTTGAATCCGTCTCCTCCAAGTCGCTCGAATCGGCCAAGCAATCTCTCATTCATCGCCTGGACCGGAAAACCGAGGCGGAAAAGAAGGAAAAGGCTGGGGATGATCCAAAAAAACAAAGCCGTCTGGAGGTTGATCACCGCTTCTTCATTCCCAACGATCCTCACCTGCAAAGGCTGCGCGACTTGACCAACAGACTTCAGGAGGAGAAGATGCTTTCCGAGCTCAAGGCGGATGCCATTAGAGCCCGCTTCGACGAGAGAGGCGAAATCAAGATAGACCTTTCTCAAAAGTTAAATTCCGCCAGGGGTGGACGGGGTTCGCTCCGCTAACCCTGGAGCGCGTTTCTTGATGAGCGACCTTCTGATCCTTTCCTCGGCCGTTTCCTTCGAGCAACAGGTCATCCTTTTTTTAGTCCTGCTTGCGAGCATTTCCATTCACGAATGGGCTCACGCATTTTCCGCCGACAAACTGGGCGATCCGCTTCCACGGGCCGAGGGACGGGTAACCCTTGACCCAAGATCCCACATTGATCCCATCGGGACGATCCTCCTTCCGCTAATTATGATTTTTGCCTCCCCCGGCTTCGGCTTCATCGGGTGGGGGAAACCAGTCAGGATATCCCTCCCCAACCCCAAAACCCGCAAAAGGGACGATCTTCTCATCACCATGGCGGGCCCTCTTTCCAACCTTCTCATTGCCTTGGGAGCCGCTCTCTTCTTCACTGGCTTGGGGCTCTTGTCTCCCCTTTCCAGCGGCGCTCTTCAGCTTTATTACACAATAGTATTCGTGAACTGCATGCTTTTCGTGTTCAACCTTATTCCAATACCACCACTGGATGGTTCACACGTCCTCAAGCATGCCGTAAGCATGAAGGAAGAGACTTACCGTAATTTGGCCAAGTACGGGTTCGTAATTCTAATCGTCTTGATCAACATTCCGCCCTTTCAAAACTTTATGTGGACTACTATAGCATTCTGCTGTGGACTCTTCGGCGTTCATTTCAAATAAACCCAAGCCACCAATACCAACATCCACAAATGCGAAAAGTCGGGGAATTTCAGGAGGAAAAAAAGGCACTCCGCTTTTGGAACTACCTCAAGGAACGGGGAATGGACTCTTCCCTTGAGAAGGAGGATGGGGAACTTTGGCTCATTTGGGTAGACGACGAGGAGAAAGTCGAGCAGGCCGCGACCGCATACGGTGAATTCGCGGAAAACCCGGATGACCCCAAGTTCCTTTCCTCCAAACCATTGAAAAAGCCCGAAAGAGAAGAGGAAGAGCGGGTCGACTCCGCTCCCAAGGCAGGGGGCTTTGAAGAGCGAAGGCTCCGCGAGCAATGGCGCAGAAGCGAGCGAAGGCTCGGCCCCATGACGCTCTCCCTTATCATTACTACAACCTGCGTCTTTTTCGTTTCCCTGCTTACAAAGCAGAATCCCCTGGATTTCAAGGAACTCCCGAACCCACCGGCGGGATTCATGATTTCCGGCGACGGTTCGTGGGACCAACTCCTTTCCGGACAGGCATGGCGACTCGTTACGCCTATATTCGTCCACTTTGGGTTGCTCCATATCGTCTTCAACCTGCTCTGGCTCGGCTATCTCGGAACTCAGATTGAGAGCCGGAAGGGGTCCAAGTTCATGATTAGCTTCGTTGTGCTTCTTGCCGTCGTCTCCAACTTGGCCCAGTTTCTCGCCTCCGGGCCCAATTTCGGCGGAATGTCAGGAGTCGTCTACGGTCTTTTCGGATACGTCTGGATCAAGTCGAGGCTCGATCCGGGGGATGGTTTCTACGTCGAACAAGGGAACGCAATCATCATGTTCGGCTTCTTCGTGCTTTGCTGCATGGGCTGGATGGACCAGAAGCAGGCCGACGGCAGCACCATCGGCATTGCCAACTGGGCCCATGCGGGAGGACTGATCGTCGGCTTGGCCTGGGGGTATGGATCGGCCTTGCGGTGGAATCGGGGAAAAGGGTAGGGGAATCCTAATCCTGCTTGCCCACCAGTTCGTAGATCGCCATACCCGCCCGCAGGTTGGGCAGAATAGAACAGGTTTTTACCCAGTCTCCCTGGTGAAAGACCCTCCTGCCGACATCGAAGGAATGGGGCCCTTTCTGGCTGAGTTCGCAAAATTTATCGAACTCTGAAATGGAAAAGTGGTTCTTGAGACCGCTTGTCTCCCAGCTATCGGGGTAGACGTCGTTGCGGATCCTCATTCCCTTGCGGAAAAAGTGGAGTCGGTTACGCCAATATCCGTGATTGACGAAGCTCAGGGCCACCCGCTTGCCCACCCGCAGCGCATCGTGGATTACCGAACCGGGTTCGGGCAATTCCTCCACCATCCGCGAAAAGATGACCCAGTCGAAGGAGTGCGGCCCCAGGTTGTCAAGCGCCTTGCGGATGTCCTCCTGGTACACCGCCACTTCCCGAGCAATGCAGGAGGTAGCCTTACCCATATCGTAGTCGACCCCCAGACCCCGGACCTTCTTCGAGTCCCTCAGGTACTCGAGGAGGATTCCTCTCCCGCATCCCAGGTCAAGAACGCTTTCCCCAGGCTGAACCCATTCGTCCATGACCTTGAAGTCGGCCTCCTTCTTGACTTCATAGCGGTTCTCGACCATCCGAAAGCGGCCCTCGTTCTGCACCTCCCTCTCCGAGTCGTCGAGACCCTTCAGGAAAACCTTCACTGCCCGCAGAAAGACATCGGAACGGATGAGGAAGGAATCATGCCCGTACTTGTGGTCAATCTCAAGATAGGAGGCTTCCTTGCCCAGCCTGTGCAAGGATTCTACGATCAGCTTGTTCTGGGCGGGGGTATAGAGCCAGTCGCTGGTGAAAGCGACCACCAGGACCCGGGCCGAGACCGACTGCAGCGAGGAGTCGAGTCCTTTTTCCCCAACCAGGTCGAAGCGGTCGAGAGCCCTCGTGAGCTTGAGGTAGGTGTTCGCGTCGAAGCGGTCGACGAACTTGCTTCCCTGATGGTCGAGATAACTTTCAACACTGAACTCGAATTCACTGTCCTCGCAAAGACCTAGGTTTCGCCCGAACTTGTCATCCATTCCCTGGTCCGAGAGATAGGTGATATGAGCCATCATGCGGGCCACGGCCAAGCCTTCCTTGGGCCCCTCTCCCTCGGCATAGTCTCCGTCCTTCCATTCGATGTCCCCGCGAATGGACCTGCGCCCGACCTCGTTGAAGGCAATGGTCTGGGCATTATGGTGGGGAGCGGCGGCAATGATGAGGCCCCGCTTCACAAAATCGGGAAATTCCACGATCCATTGCAGGGCCTGCATCCCGCCCATGCTTCCGCCAACCACCGCGTGAAGCGAATGGACCCCGAGGTGATCGAGAAGGTGGCGCTGGGCCCGGACCATGTCCTTGATCGTGAGGTCGGGGAAAAGCATGCCGTAGGGCTTGCCCGGGGTGGCGGGATTCTCGCTGGTCGGACCGGTCGAACCCTTGCAAGCCCCCAGGCAGTTCGAGCAAACCACGAAAAACTCGTTCGTGTCGATCGATTTGCCGGGGCCGACGACGTGATCCCACCAACCCGGTTGAGAATCTTCCTCGGAATATACGCCTGCAACGTGGTGATCACCGGTCAGGGCGTGACAAATGAGAATGGCGTTGCTTCCCTCCTCGTTCAGTTCGCCATAGGTTTCATATTTGATCCTAAGCTCATCGATGGAACCGTTCTCCATTTCGAAGGGGCCCTCGTGCTCGTAGGTCCGTGCCTGCACGACGCCAACTCCCTCCGAGGGGGTTTCCGGATTTTCGGCTGGGCCTGAAGTGCTCATATAATCGTCAATGAAGTAAAACGCCGGGGGTGAGGCGCTCCCGGAAAGACTAGCCGGCAATGGACTCGAGCAAAGCCTCGTCTATGTCATAATTGCTATGGACGGCCTTGACGTCCTCCAGGTCCTCCAAGGTCTCGATCAGCTTGAGGACTTTTCTCGCCACATCCTCATCCGTGACGGAAATCTGGTTTTCAGGCAGGTATGCCAATTCGGAAGAATCGGGGCTGATATCCTTCTCGCTAAAGGCTTCCGCCAGTTTGTCGTACTGGCTGGTCTCGCAAATGACCTCGTAGTGCTCCTTCTCGGCAATCACGTCCTCGGCGTCATTCTCCAGGGCCAACTCCGTGAGCGAATCCTCATCCATCTTGTCTCTGGCAAGCAGGAACTGCCCCTTGCGCTTGAAATTGAAGGCCAGGGCACCGGCTCCGGCAAGGTTCCCACCACCCTTTGAAAAGGTACTGCGAACCTCGGAGGCGGAACGGTTCTTGTTGTCCGTGGTGACCTCGACGATCAAGCCGACCCCACCGGGACCATACCCCTCGTAGAGAAGCTCCTCAATCGTGACGCCACCCAGCTCCCCGGTACCCTTCTTGATGGCCCGGTCGATGTTGTCTGCGGGCATATTGGCCTGCTTGGCCTTGGAGATCAGCGTCCGCAGTCGAGGGTTGAACTCGGGATCCTTCCCCCCATCCCTGGCGGCAAGGGTAATTTCCTTGCTGATGACGCTGAAAATCTTTCCGCGTTTGGCATCGACTGCGGCCTTGTGGCGCTTGGTGGTCGCCCATTTGCTGTGTCCGGACATTTTTCTAGGGTAAAAGGCAAAAAAGGAAGCCGAGTTTTGTCAAGTTTCCTTGTCGAGCGATGAGCGGAGATACTCATAGGCTTTCTCGAGTCGCTCCTTCTTCTCGAGAGCCTGCTCACGCTTGCCGGGGCTCATGGAGTCGAGCCTGGCCGAGGTATAGTTTTGCGACTTCTCCTTATAGTTTTTCTCCAGGACGGTCCCGTCTATGGGACCCTTGGCGCGTAAGCCCAACAGGTTTCTGTATCTTCTTTCCTCATCAGAGAGCTCCTTGCGCTCGGGCCTTTCCTCCTCTTGCTCGGAATCGGGTTCGGCTTTTCCGGCTTCCTCTTCCTCGCCCGGCAGGGGGGCCCTCTTGGTGATGAGAGTCTGGAGGATCGTCATAAGGTTCTGCACGGTCCAGTAAAGAACGAGCGCGGATGAAAAGAAATACAAAAAGATGAGGAACATGAAGGGCATGAATCTCATCATTTTCGCATTGATCCGCTGGGCTTCGCTCATTTCAGGCCCCATCTGCATGGGATTGAGTTTCATCTGGAACCATTGCGTTGCCACCATCAGGATGGGCAGCAAATTGAGGGAAAAGCCCTGCTGAACGCTTATGCTGTCCTGCTCGGAGAGATCATGCGCCCAGAGAAAGCCTTGCCCATAAAGCTCGGCCGCAGAACGCAGCATCCAGAACATCCCCAGAAAAATGGGGATCTGGATAAGGATGGGCCAACACCCGGCGAATGGGTTGACGCCCTTCTCCTTGTAGAACTTCATCATCTCCTGGTTAAGCTTGTCGGGCTTGTCCTTGAATTCTTCCTTCAGCTTGGCCATGGGACCCTGTAGGGCCTGCATCTTCTTTTGAGAACGAGTCGCCTTGGCCGTCAGCGGCCAGAGCAGCAACTTCAGCAGGATGGTCAGGGCGATAATGGCCATCCCGTAATTGCCGAGGAAGGAATGAAGTTTGTTCAAGAGCCAGCTCAGGGGCTCGGAAATCCACCAAAAGACACCGAACTGCATGACCTTCTTTTGATCGTGCCTGAGTTCGGACAAGCCAACGTAATCCTTCGGGCCGGCGTATACCTGAAAAGAAAAACTCCTGGTCTCGCCTTGCTCCAACCGTCCGAGAGGAAAGGACAAGGTGCCCTCTACCCCCTTGACTTCGTTCTCGGGGGTAGAATCGCTTCTCTTGTTGATTCGCCAGCTAATCCGGGCACTGGGGAGATCCTTCTGGGGTCGAACGATATTGATGAAGAACTGGTTGTTCACGCATGCCCAGCGCGCTTGAGACAGCGTCCTAGACTCCCATTGCCCCGCTACCCCCATCTCGTTATACTGGAAGAATTCCTCCGCCTCCCCGTCGATTCGGCCGCTGCAATCGGCGCATGAACATCCTTCCGGCAAGGGGGTTCCGGCATTGTAATACCCGACGTTCAGATAGGTTTCGGAGCTGTCGAAAGGGTTGTAAAGTCGTGGAATTTGATAAGCCGAGCCAAGGTGAAACTTCATTCGCTCATAGAACAAGGGACCGCTTTTGAGGTTCGTTATTCTAGTCTCATGATGGATGACGTAACTACTGTTGGTCTCCCGGGAATATTCTCTTTCGATCCGCAATTCCCCAGCTCTCTCCCATCGATAGAGAATCTTCATCGGATCGGTCTGTTCAACAAGACGAAAAGCCCGGGGGTCCGGCAAAACCCTTTTGTACTCACGGCCGCCCTCATCTTCAAAGGATAGGGCTAGCAGGGGCTCCCCTTCATAGGTCATGTTGTAGTCCTTGCTCAGACGGTCGCGCCTGTGGAGGCGGACTTCCCTCAGAGCACCCGTGTGGTTTGAGAATACCGGAGTGGAGTAGGGGTTTTCGAGACGGTCGACCAGCCTTTCTTCGCCCAAGGAAAGAGGCTCGTTGACGGCGATGGGAACCGCGGTGGATTGGTTGGCTTCCTGAATGGGCGATGGATTCAAGGCCGGAAGAGATGCCCGGCCGGAGCCCGTTTCATTTGAGTCGGAGAAGGGAGCGGTGGAGTTTCCGTCCACTATTGGCGGAATTTGGGTGCCCTGCTGCCAGATCAGGTAGAAGGCGAGCACGAGCAACCCGATGCCAATAACGTAGTTTTTCATGAGGAGGAGCAGGTTTTGCCAACCGCAGCGACGAAGTTTTGCTCGAGGGAGGAAAAGCTTGCCTTGAGAAGAGCCGTCCGGGGCAAGACGACCAAGTCGATCCCTTTGGGGAAGGACGCTTGATTCCTGCGGAAAACCTCCCGTATCCTCCTCTTTGCTCGGTTGCGGTCTACCGCTCCGCCAAACCTCCGGGAGGCAATAATGCCCAGCTTGGGTGATTCGGATTTCTCATTCCTCATGACTTGGATCCAGAACAAGTGATCCTTGAACCTCCTGCCATTCTTCTTGACGGCTCGAAACTGAGCGGTCTTCCGCAACCTCGAGTCCGGCTTGAAGCAATGGTTTGCCGACTTCAAGGGAGTAAGGAAAGCAAATCCTTAGCGGAAACGCCGAGCCACCGAGGCAGTTAGGTTGGCTCGACCCTTGCGACGACGGTTTCTGAGAATCTTACGACCTGCGCTGGTTTGGTTGCGCTTGCGGAAACCAAACTTCCTAGCCCGGCGCAACTTGGATGGATTGTAGGTAGGTTTCATGGGAAAAACAGGAAAGCATAGGTCATCCGCGGTTAAAGTCAAACCTTGAGGATTCGCATTACCAATTAGATTGCACTTGCGAAACGACAAGTAATCCGCACAATGCTTCCTTTTGTTGTCCCGTTCGTCTAGCCAGGTCCAGGACACCGGGTTTTCATCCCGGCAACAGGGGTTCGAATCCCCTACGGGACGCCAATTTTCTACAAGAAAACTTGCCATAGCGGTATCGCTCGCTAAACCATGCGGATGATTCGCAACAGGTCTCCCAAAGTATCCGTCAAGGGTGCTTATCATCATAACCTAAAGGGTGTCGACTTGGACATTTTCCCTGGAGAGCTGGTTGTGATCACCGGCTTAAGCGGCACCGGGAAATCGACTCTGCTCTTCGACGTTCTTCACGCCGAAGGCCAACGCAAATACGTAGAAACGTTTAGTCCGTACGTCAGGCAGTTTCTCGAGACCTGCCAGAGACCCGAAGTTGATTCCATCGAAAACGCTCGGCCTTCCATTTCCGTCGAGCAGAAAAACACTATCCGTAATTCGCGATCAACGGTTGGAACGATGACTGAAATTTGCGAATACTTTAAGGCTTGGTTCCCCCTAGTGGCTAAGCTGACCGACCCTGAAAGTGGCAAATTGATTAAATTCGAAACCGCTGAGAGCCTGGCGAGTTCCGTGCTCAGTAACTTTGGATCGCAGGACGTTGTTATCGGCTTCTCGGCAGAAAGACCATCAAATATCGAGACGAAGGAATTTCTCCGCTTTCTCATGCAATCCGGTCAGACCCGGGCCATGATGGGAAATTCCTTCTTGCGAATCGAGAGTCTCCTAGATGAAGGATGGCAGGGCTGCAAACTCTTCATCGCTGCTGACAGAATCAGAGTGCGGAAAAGCGATAAGTCGAGGATAGTCGAGGCAATAACTGCCGCCCTAGACAATGGTCATGGTTTTGCTCAAGTCAGAAACCTCAAGGGAGAAGTAATCGAAAACCTGTATAGCGGTCTCAGGTCTCCGGTTAACGGGAGAAAATTCAACAACCCCTCGCCTTCCTCGTTTTCCTTCAATTCGCCGTTGGGAGCTTGTCCGGAATGCAGGGGTTTCGGGCGGGTAATCGAAATCGATGAAAACCTAGTCATTCCCGATGACTCTCTTTCGTTAGAGGAAGGGGCGATCAGAGCCTTCTCGGGAAAGGTATATGGTCATTACAAGGAAGAACTTCTTGAGGCGTGTGGAAAAGTCGGGGTCAGTACATCGCGACCTTGGAAAAGTCTTTCAAAAAGTGATCGAGACTTCGTTTGGAAAGGTGATTCGGATTACGTCGATGGAAATGGCAAATGGTTTGGCATAAGGTCATTTTTCAAATGGCTCGAAACGAAGAGCTACAAAATGCATGTCCGCGTCTTTCTCTCTAAGTACCGAGGCTATTTTGAATGCCCTAGTTGCAAGGGGACCCGCTTCAAGGAAGAATCACTCCTCTGGAAATGGGATTCCCTGAACCTTTCGGAAATCTATGCTCTGCCCGTGGACGATCTTCATAGGCGGGTTTCGAAAGTTCGACTTTCCGGCAATCCAAAGCTCGATCTCCCCCTTGAAAACATTCTTTCCAGGCTCCAATACCTAATGGATGTTGGTTTGGGTTACCTTTCCCTGAACCGCACGGCCAGAAGCCTCAGCGGCGGGGAAACGCAACGGGTGAATCTGACCGCATGCCTCGGGGCTTCCCTTACCGAAACGCTCTTTGCGCTGGACGAGCCCACAATCGGACTCCACGGCAAAGACGTCGGAAAGTTAATACGGATTCTTCGAGCCTTGGCAGACGAGGGAAACTTCGTTTGCGTGGTTGAGCACGACGAACAGGTGATTAGGGCTGCAGACCGAGTCATCGAACTTGGACCGCTGCCCGGAAGCAAAGGGGGTCAAATCGTTTTCAAGGGTTCGGTCCCCCAACTTTTAAAATCGAAAACATCGGCTACCGGCAAATGGTTGGTGAGTGGCTTCGAGATGATGGAAGCCAAAGATGCTCGACCAAGCAAGAATCCCAGAAGCCACCCATGCCTGCATTTGAAGAAAGTAAGCATGCACAATGTTAAAAACCTTTCGGCAAAGCTTCCTCTGCAAAAATTCGTCTGTATTTCAGGGGTTTCGGGGTCTGGCAAATCCACCCTTCTAAACGATTTGGTCTACAAGGAACTTCGTTCTCCAGGTGATTCGGCAAAAGTTATCTCAAACTTCTCTTTTTCCGAGGTCGTTATGATAGACCAAAGTTCCGTAGTGCGTTCACCTCGCTCGAACGCCATCCTTTATTCCGATGCATGGGGACCCGTTAAGAAAGCTTTCTCCCGTACCGATGACGCAAAACGGATGGGTTACACTTCTTCAGACTTCTCCTTCAACTCCGGAAACGGTCGCTGTGAGTCGTGCTCGGGGCTCGGATACCAAGTGGTGGAAATGCAGTTTCTCTCAGACCTGCAAATTCCTTGTGGTGAGTGCGAGGGGAAACGCTTCAATAGCGAGATCCTGGAAATCCGACTCAACGGTCTTTCAATCTCCCAAGTCCTCGATCTCACTGTTGAAGAGGCCGCTGTGTTTTTCAAGCAATTGCCCAAGACCGAAAGAAAACTAAATGCCTTGGAAAAAGTAGGTTTGGGCTATCTGACCCTTGGTCAACCCTTGAACACCCTTTCCGGGGGGGAATCCCAGCGCTTGAAACTAGTCAAGTATCTGTCCGATGTAAGAAAAGGTCATGCGCCCTCCATTCTCCTTATTGACGAACCTACCACCGGCCTGCATATGCAGGATGTCGAAAGACTAATCCGATGCCTGAGGGACGTCGTAATGGCAGGGCACTCCCTTTTTGTAATCGAGCATAACCTTCAGGTGATAAGAGCATCGGATTGGATCGTTGAAATGGGACCCGGAGCGGGGAATATGGGTGGCAAGTTGATTGCCCAAGGCACTCCCTCCTCATTTCGCAAAAAATCCACTCCCACTTCCAAAATCCTTTTTCAATCTGAAATCCAGAACCCTGCCTCCAAAGGCTCCTCCAACAAAAAGCGAAAGGGTAAAAGATCCAACCTTAGGGTGGTGGGTGCTCGTGAAAACAACTTAAGAAACGTCAGCGTCGACATACCCCCAAATAAGTTCGTCGTCGTGACCGGCCCTTCCGGGTCCGGTAAATCATCCCTAGCCTTCGACGTGATTTTTGCGGAGGGCCAAAGACGCTTCGTAGAATCCATGTCCTCCTATGCAAGACAGTTCGTCGAACAACTGAGCAAACCCGATGTCGACGCCGTCACGGGAATCTCTCCTGCTGTTGCAATTGAGCAAAGAGTCAACCGTGGAACAAGGAAATCCACGGTAGGCTCGGTCACGGAAGTAGCCCAGTTTCTTAGGCTTCTCTACGCTAGGGTAGGAACTCAACTTAGCATCGTTGACCAAGCTCCCTTGACCACAAGCACCGAAAAGAGCATCGCCAAAGAGATTCACGCTAAGGTGGTCGAAAGCACTCCTTCGAGTGCCAAGCCGATCCTTTTGCTTTCTCCTTTGGTTACGAATCGCAAAGGCCATCACAAGCCTATCGTAAACTGGGCTCGGGATAAGGGATTTGAAAAAGTACGCTGTGATGGAGATTTGGTCGACACAGATGATTTTAGAGGCTTGGACCGCTACCGCCTTCACAACATCGAGGCATTGATCGAGAGTTGGAAGGAGGTACCCGGCAAGAAGGCTCTCAATGAGGCAATCAAGAAGGCTTTTTCTTTTGGCAAAGAAAGATTACTATTAATCACCCCCAGCGGAGAAGAACTTTGGTATTCAACTTCCCGTGTCGATTCCGCAAGCGGCGAGACCTACCCTGAACTAGAACCGGCTCTTCTTTCCTGGAACTCACCAAAGGGTTGGTGCCCCATTTGTCGTGGTTACGGAAAAATTTACGAGAAGATGAAGGATCGTCTTCCCGCTTCGGGAAAGTGGTGGTCTATCGCGGACGGGGACACCTGCCCCGAGTGCAAGGGCACAAGACTAAACCCGATCGCCCGAAACGTGATCTTGTTCGGTGCCGGGGGAACTCGCATGTCGCTACCTCAAATCCTTGAATTAACCGCCATCGCCGCCGCCAAGTTCCTTCGCTCTATCTCAGTAAAAAAAGAAAGTCGTCCTATCGTCGAAGCCATTCTTCCAGAAATCCTGGAAAGACTGAGTTTCATGAGAAGAGTTGGCCTGGATTACCTCGCCCTAAACCGCGAGACCTCATCCCTTTCAGGGGGAGAATCTCAGAGGATAAGGTTGGCGGGCCAACTCGGCTCCAACCTTTCCGGGGTTCTCTACGTACTCGACGAACCCTCAATCGGACTACACCCAAAGGACAACCAGAGGCTTCTTGACTCTCTTCGCGATCTACAGGCAAGAGGAAATTCACTAGTTGTGGTAGAGCATGATCAAGAAACCATTCTTCAAGCCGATTACTTGATAGACGTGGGTCCGGAAGCGGGAAGACGCGGAGGCGACATTATTGATGCGGGAAGTCCTGCAAAGGTGATGAAGAACAAGATCTCCGCGACCGCCACTCACCTAAGGGAGGTCATAAAGCACCCCCTTAAAGGCGAATGGAGAAAACTTCCGAGAAAAGACTCCTTAAAATGGCTTCGATTAACTGGTGTAAAATTCCGCAACCTAAAGAATATTGATGCTCAAATTCCCCTCGCGAGGTTAACGGTTTGCTGCGGAGTATCAGGTTCGGGTAAATCCTCTTTGATCAGGGGAGTTTTGCTTGAGGGAGTTAAAGCTTCGATGACAAACGGCAAAAAGACAATAACTGAGCACTCCTATATACTGAGGAATGGAAAAGTCTTCGGCAAAGCCATCGAGGTCACCCAAGACCCTATCGGAAAAACCTCCAGATCTACGCCCGCCACTTACCTAGGCGTTTGGAATCGAATAAGAGATCTGATTGCGTCCTTACCGGAGGCGAAAAGAAAGGGTTTCGGTCCAAGTGATTTTTCCTTTAACGTTAAGGGTGGGAGGTGTGAGGTCTGCAAAGGCGCGGGAAAGGTCAAGGTCGAGATGAACTTTTTGCCCACCTCCTACGTTCCATGCGAACAGTGTGGAGGTAGAAGATACCGCGATGAGATACTTGAACTGGTGTGGAAAGGTAAAAACATTGCAGACATGCTTGAATTCACTTTCACGGAGGCTGCTGAATTCTTTTCCTTTGACTATTACTTGAAAGAAACCTTCTCCCTAATGGTCGAGGCGGGCCTCGGTTATTTGAGGCTCGGGCAAATTTCACCCACTCTCTCAGGCGGCGAGGCCCAACGCCTTAAGTTAGCCTCCGAACTAGCCCGCGGAATCGACAAAGGAAAACATGGTCGAGGAGCAACCGCCAAGCCCAATTTATATATTCTCGAAGAACCGACGATTGGGCTTCACCCTTCGGACACCCTCAAGTTGATTGGTATGCTGCACCGACTCGTCGATGAGGGAAACACCGTCGTAGTCATAGAGCACGACGTCGACGTCATCTCGGAGGCAGATTATCTGATCGAATTGGGTCCGGGGGGAGGAGCAAAAGGCGGATCGCTTCTTTATCAGGGCTCAGCAAGGAAAATTCTGGACAACGGCAAAAGTAATACGCGGGCATTCCTGAAGGGAATAGCCAAAGGAATCGATTCTAAGGAAGGATCTTGATGAAGATCTTCTTTCCAGCCTTTAGAACGACACCGTCAGAATCCGCGGGGAATGACGGCGTTTGGTCGCAATCATCAATCCTTTGGCCATCCAACTTAATGGCACCCTGCTTGAAAAGACGCCGAATTTGTCCCTTGGATTCGAAATGCCCCGAAATCCCCAATATGTTAAGCAGACTCCTTTCATCGGGTTGTAGCGCGATCTCAGAAAGCTTGAGGATAGGCATTTCATCTGGCGTTTCGCCCTTGGAGAAAACTTGGGAAAAGGAAGCGAGCTCCTTATCCGCGACCTCGCTTCCGAAAAACATAGCGGTCAACTCGGAGGCCAGTTGCTTTTTCGCATCCATCGGATGGCAACCCTGAAGATTCTTGATCTCGTCTTGCGATTTCAAGAGCAACAACTGGAAATAGCTCCACATGGCATCGTCGGAAATCGACATCGTCTTTCCGAAGACGTCCTTAGAGGAATCGTTGAAGGCAATATAGTTGTCGTAGCTCTTGGACATCTTTCGTCCACCGTCCAGCCCGACCAGCAGGGGCATGGTAAGAACTGCCTGGGGGCTGAGTCCCTGGTCCTTCTGCAGGGTTCGGCCGACCAGCATGTTGAAGAGTTGGTCACTTCCCCCTAGCTCGACGTCGGCCTCAAGTACGATGGAGTCATATCCTTGGATAAGCGGATACATGAACTCAACCATGGAGATGGGCTGGTTCCCGCGGAATCGTTTTTCAAAGTCGTCTCGCTCGAGCATACGGGCAACGGTCATCTTTCGCGAGAGGTTCAGGGCATCCGCAAAAGTCATCTCGCCAAACCATTCGCTGTTTCTCCTGACCACGGTCTTGTCAGGATTAAGCACTCTAAAGGCTTGGTCTAAATAGGTCTTTGCGTTTTCATTAACCTCATCCTCGGTCAGCTCAGGACGGAGCTCCGACCTGCCGCTAGGGTCCCCGATACGAGCCGTGTAGTCACCGATGAGAAGAATCGCCTCATGCCCCGCATCCTGAAACTGCTTGAGCTTGTTGAACACTACGAGGTGGCCGAAGGTGAGGTCGGGCCGCGTAGGGTCGACCCCGAACTTAACCTTGAGCGGACGACTCCCATCCAGTTTCTCGACGAGATCCTCCTCCCCGATGACGACATCGGTGTTTCCCAATAGCTCTTCCAGATTCATTAATACGTCGTTACGATTCGCCAGCATACCTTCGAAAAGCGCTTTCATCGAGCCAAGAATTCCTTTTCTTCGCTTTCTTGGTAGCTTTCCGCTTGCTTTCGAGACCAAGAGCGTTAGCAAATTTATCTTTACCAACCCCTTACCCAAGCAAAGCCATGACCTTATCCATCGGCGTCGAAGCCCCCGACTTCACCCTCAAGACTAAAACGCCCGAGGGACTGGAGGAAGTAACCCTTTCCCAGTTCAAGGGACAGAACTCCGTCGTTCTGCTCTTTTTCCCCTTTTCCTTCACTGGAGTTTGCACCGAGGAAACCTGCTCGGTACGAGACGACTTATCCTCTTACGAGGAAATGGATGCCAAGGTATTCGGCATCAGCGTCGACAGCCCCTTTTCGCAAGAGGCTTTTTCCGGTAAGGAAGGTTTGAATTTTCCTCTGCTGAGCGATTTCAACAAGAGCGTTTCCCGCGACTACGGCGTGCTATATGAAGATTTCATTGGTTTCGAGGGCGTCTCCAAGAGGTCGGCATTCGTCGTTTCAAAGGAAGGAACGATCTCTCTAGCCTGGTCTTCGGACGACCCTAAGCAACTGCCTGACTTCAGCGCCATCAAGGACGCTTTGCGACAATAACTACGTCGGACGGACGCCCATGCAGGACCCTCCGGCAGCCACAAGAACGCTTTCTCGTCCGAACGAAGAGAAAGAGCTCTTGCCATCGGTACGCCGCACAGAGGAATCCAGCGTGGGAAACAGTTTGGTGCCTTGTCGAAAGCTTGGCTTTCTTCCCCTCGCCTTTGACCAAATCCCAGGGTCCTCATCCTGATTGACCCGTCCTTTACCAAACGAAGGCGACGTGAACAAGGAAACGAATTATCAAGTTCACGTAACGCCTGAAAATGCCTTCATTCGCGTTTTTCAAAAGGCGTCCTATATGAATTGCGCGCCCCTTCGTTCCTTCTTCGACGAATGTATCCGTACGGGAAGGCGAAACTACGTCGTCGACTTTCAGGAATGCAGCAGCATGGACAGCACCTTTCTGGGAATCCTGGTTGCCTTGGCCATGCAACTCAGGAAGGTTGAAGACGAAGGATGCCTAACCCTCGTTAACCTCACGGGACGAAACCTTGAAACGGTTCGTAACCTCGGCATACACAAGATTGCCGAAATTAATTCGAGCGAACTATCCCCTGAAGACGACCTTGGTGAGTTGGAAAAGAACGGAGAAGGCGAATCGGTCTCCTCGGAGACGATATACCAAGCTCACAAGACCCTCATGGAACTCAATGAGAAAAACGCCCGCATGTTCTCGGACGTGGTCGGTTTCCTTGAACGGGAAAAGGAACATTCCGCTTAGCTTAACGGTCTTCAGGCTTCATGAATGCCATCTTTTTTTTCGCCGCAGGCATTTTGATCGGCCTCGCGGCCCTTCATTTCCACAGAAAATCCACTGGAAGGAAGTTGTCGGATCTTCGCGACGAGAAGATTCGCCTCCAGAAGGAAAAGGAAATCGTCGTTGATTTCATGCACAACTTGGCCGTAGCCATCGGCGAGGGAGTCGCAAGGAAGGACCTTTACCAGCGGATCGTTCACACGGCCGTAATGACCACCGGCGCCATGAGCGCATGCGTCTACGAAAAGCTGGAGAATGGGAAACTGCAGGGAGTCGCCACGGAGGGGCTCTTCCCCCCCCAGCGCAAAATGCGGACGGCTTTGTCCGAGGAAACGGCCAGCAGAGCCCGTTTTCTGGAAAAGATCCTCAGTTCTGAAATTCTGGAGGAAGGGGAAGGCATCGTTGGGGAAGTCGCCAAGACGGGTAAGCCCGTCTTCGTTCCCAATGCCCAGAATGACCCCAGGGTAGTCAAGCATCCCGACCCTGCTCTGGCCATCCGCTCCATGGTCTATTCTCCTCTTATTCACGACGACGTTGTCCTGGGCGTCCTGGTAGTGGCGAATCCTTCCAGTGGACTCACCTTCTCGGATATGGACCTTTCCCTAGTCAATTCGCTGGCCGAGCAAGCAGCCTTGGCGATCAAGAATTCCGATGCCATGAACCTTCGCGTGGAAAAAACGAGAATGGATTCCGACTTGAGCTTGGCAAGGGAAGTCCAAGGGCTCTTTCTCGCCCGCAAGCCACCCGCATGCAAAGGCCTTGAGATGGACGCTCGTTACCTGCCTTCCTCGCAGGTTGGGGGCGACTTCTACGATTTCTACAAACTTACGGCCACGAAATTCGCCGTTTCAATCGCAGACGTTTCCGGCAAGGGGGTGCCCGCCTCCCTGCTGATGGCGATTTGCCAGACCAATCTTCGTCACTACGTCGGCAAGTCCCGGCCTCCCTCGGAGGTACTCAAGAAGCTGAACCTGGACTTGGAGAACCGAATCAGGGAGGACATGTTCATTACCCTCTTTCTAGCAATAATCGACACCCAGACGAATACCATCACCTATGCCCGGGCGGGTCATGAACCGGCCCTCTTGGCGAGGGAGGACAAAAAGGGCAAGACGTCGGTCGAGAAACTTCACGGAGGCGGGATGGCAATCGGGATGGTTCCCTCGGAATTTTTCGAGGAATCCATCGAGGATCAGGTCGTTGACTTCAACGCAGGCGATATCATGGTTTTGTTCACGGACGGGGTCACGGAAGCCGAGAACGAGGAGAGGGAGGAGTTTGGTCTCGACAGGCTAAGCGACAAGCTTTCCTCCTCCTTGGCCCTTGGCGCCGAGGAGTTCAACGAGGGGCTTCTCTCCGACCTCGACGACTTTTCCTCGGACTCCTTCAAGAGGGACGACGTAACCATCCTGACGGTTAAAAGAACCTGAAAACAAGCTCTCTAATCGATCTTTCGCTCGTCAAAATCGATCACGTCCGCAAAGGAAAGCAAATCCTTGCGTTCACCGGCGCCAAGGTCTGCCTTGACTTCCTCGAGTTTTTCCCGGGCCATGTCCGACATACCCATCTGCACGACCTTCCTGTTCCAGGTATGAACCTTCAGGTCAGCCGGCAAAAGAGCCTGCAGTCTCTCTTCCATTTGGGATTCGGAGGAAGAAGTACGGACGCAGTCGATGACTTGCTCCGGATCAAGGCCGAGGTGCAGACAGAGAAAACCATCGAAGCCCTTGGTGAAGTTCCTCCTGTAGCTGGTCGGAAGTTCGCCCCGAAGGTGTTTTCTGATCTTGGCCAAAAAGCGCGGCAGATGAAGAAGGCCGCACGGGTGCGCCTCGTAGGGCGAAGGCAGATCGAGGAGGGTGGCTCCGGTAGGTCCTTCGATGACGTTGTCTTCCATGTTTGTCAAATGGTCGGAATCCTATTTTCTAGGTTCATTGCTCGATCATAGTGAAGCACGGCAAAAGCAAGAAAGTGATAAGAAGAGTGGGGGCCTACCTCCTGGAGCACAAGTGGCTCTTCGGGATGACTTTGGCCCTCGCCGCCGGAATGACCCTGCTTTCCGTTTCCGTTCCATCGGTGATACAACGAGTAATGGATAAAATTTTCAACGACGGCCTTGGCGAGGGTGATTACTTGATGAGAGGGATAGGGTTGATTGCGGTTCTATTCCTAACCAAGGAAATCTTCAACTGCCTGAGGATTCGAGTAAACAACAAACTTGAGCAGAAGGTTATTTTCAAGCTTCGCCGGGACTTGCACGACAAGCTGCTCGATCTTCCGGTGAGCTTCTACGACAAGAGAAAGAGCGGTGATATTGCCTCAAGGGTGGTTGAGGACGTCCAAAACGTGGAACGCGCAATCCTCGATGGAACCGAGCAGGGCGTCACGGCGACGCTTACCCTCATCGGAGTTACGGCCATGATGTTTTTCCAGGAGCCCAGGCTGGCCCTGCTGGTCTTTCTCCCTCTCCCCGTGCTGGGGATAATGGCCTATCGGTACTCGAAGGCCTCCAAGAGGAACTGGACCTTGGTCCGGGAAGCGTCGGGGGATTTGAACTCGATCCTCGTCGAGGACATCCAAGGCAATCGCCTGATCCACTCCTTTGCCCTCAAGGATAGGGAAAAGGCCCGTTTCGACAAGGTTGGCAGGAAGCTGGAAAAAAGATCGCTTCAGGCAATGTACAGGTGGTCCATTCAAGGGCCCGGGGCAAGCTTCACCTCATCCCTTGGCATCCTCGCGGTCGTCGGTATGGGAGCCTATCTTCTTGAGACCGATCCCGGTTTCACGACGGGGCAGCTTTTCGCCTTTCTCCTCTACGCAAACATGTTCTACGAACCGGTCAGGCAACTGGTTTCCATCAATAACCTTGTTTCCGCAGGCAAGGCCTCCGGGGAAAGGGTTTTCGAGGTTCTGGATTCGGAGGTCGCCATCGCAAGCCCCGGGGAACCGGTGCCTTTCCCTGCAACCGACCACGCCATCAGCTTTGACTCGGTATCCTTTGCCTACGGGGAGAGGAGCTCCATCGTAAGCGATTTGAGCTTCCGGCTCCCTCATGGTTCGACGACCGCCCTGGTCGGCCCTACGGGTTCCGGGAAAAGCACCATCGCAAACCTCATTCTGCGCTACTACGACGTCGACCGAGGGTACGTCAAAATCGGTGACGCCGACATACGCGACTTGAAGTTGGGGGACCTTCGCTCTCAAATCGGCTTCGTATCCCAGGACCCCTTTCTTTTCGACGCATCGGTAAGGGAGAATCTTTTGCTCGCCGCCCCCACGGCAGCGGATGATGAGCTTGAAAAAGCCCTCCGGGTCGCTCATGCGTGGGATTTCGTAAATCTTCTGCCCGAAGGATGGGACACGCTCATCGGAGAAAGGGGAGTCCGTCTCAGCATGGGTGAAAAACAAAGGCTTACCCTCGCTCGGGCAATGCTCAAGTCCCCCCCTGTAATCATCCTCGACGAGGCCACCTCAAGCGTCGACGTGGAAACGGAAAAAGGCATCCAGCGCGCCCTGGCAAAACTGACCAGGAACAAGACCACTTTGATCATCGCTCATCGCCTCAGCACCATCCGAGACGCCGATCGGATCCTTTTCCTGCAGAACGGAGAAATCATCGAACGAGGAAACCATGACGAGCTTCTTTCCCTTGGCGGAGCCTATGCGAAATTTTGCAAATACCAGCAAAACTTCGTCTTGGAGGGCGCAGGAGCAGGCTAGTCCGCCCTGCGGGCAATGAAAAGGCAATACCTAAGGACAAAACTAAGACCATAGGGAAAGCAGAGGAAGAACAACCTGCTCCCTGCCCGGAGGATGCCATCGCCCAGCGGACCGTACACCTTTTGTTCGGCCCAGGTTCTCAAGCTCATTTCGGCAAAGTAGTTCACCCCGATGGCTTGACCGAGGAAATAGACCAACAAGGGCCAGATCGTAAAACCGATGGTAAGAAAAAAGAGCGCAAACCAGAGTTCTTTGCTCCAGTCGATAAATTCGTTAGTTTTCAATTCGTTCCCTTGCAATAGAAGTTTGATCCCCTAACATACATGGCAAGTTACCTAACTTCGCCCGTATCTCAAGCAAACATGAAAATCTTCTCAGCTATACTCTCTTCTCTCTCAAGCCTCCTTCTTGCCTTGCCCGCTGCATCCGCCAAGGACGAGTCCTCCGGCAACGTATTCTCCAGCCTCATCAAGCCCGTTCTTGCCGCAAAATGCGTCCATTGCCATGGCCCCGAAAAGGATAAGGGCAAGCTTCGAATGCATACCAATGAGGATCTGCTCAAGGGAGGACGCGAGGTTGGCGGTGACATCATCGTCAAGGGCAACGCCGAAGACAGTGAGCTGATTTTTCGCATTACCCTGCCCAAGGACGAAGACGAGGCCATGCCACCCTTCGAGGACGAGGAACACTACAACCCCGTGACCCCTCAGGAACTTCAGGTCATGAAGGCATGGATTAAACTCGGGGCATCCTTCGACTTACTGGTATCGGACCTCGACGAGTCCTCCCGCAAGGCGGCAGCGCACGTTTTCAAGAACATGCCCAAGAAGATGCTTTCCGCAACGGCTAAGCTCCAACCTCAGTTGCCCACCGTGCCCAAGGCCGACCCGCAAGCCCTCGAGGCCCTGCGTAAGGAAGGGGTGCTCGCCATGCCCATTGCCCAGAACACGAATGCCATCTACGTCAACGCGTCCTATTCCGGCAAAGGTTTCAATGACGGTAAGCTTGCCTTGCTCAAACCTCTTTCCAAGCAGCTTCTGTGGCTTAACCTAGCCCGTACCGGGGTGACCGACGCCGGCATGTCCTCCGTGGTCGGATTCAATTTGCTCAACAGGCTTCACCTCGAGAATACTGCGGTCACCGATGCTGGGGTAGCCAAGCTTTCGAGTCTTGCCGAATTACAGTACCTGAACCTCTATGGGACCGAGGTCTCCGACGCATCAGTCAACCATCTTGCCAAGCTCAAGAAACTGGAAAAGGTGTTCCTATGGCAAACTAAAGTTACCGACAAAGGAGCCGACTCCCTCAAGAAGTCCTTCGTCGACCAGAAGAAATTCAACGCCCTGCAAAGCGAACGCAACAAGGTAAAAGCCTCCCTCGAAAAAGTGGAAAAGGCAGAGGAGGCAAAAATTTCCAAGCTCGAAGAAAGCAAAAAGAAGGCGGCCGAACAGACAAGCGACGAAAAAGCAGTCAATGCCAAATGCCCGGTCTCGAACAAGGATCTGGATGATTCCAAATTTTCCTCCCTCGAAGGTCGAAAAGTCGGCTTTTGCTGCGATAAGTGCAAGGCTAAGTTTGACGCCAACCCCGCGTCCTTCAAGTCCAAGATCAAGGAATTCAAGCCTTCCGGGGCCTTCGCCAAGGCGGATGCTGAACTGAAGAAGGCAAAGGAGGCAAAAGATACGAAAATGGGAGAGATTCAGCAAAAACTCGGCAAACTCTCGGGCCAACTAAGGGGACTTGGACCAGAGGTGAACATGGGCTGGAAGACCCCCGTTGCAGGCAAGAAATAGGTTGGCTCCCAACCTCCCTTCAAAACGCTCCTTCAACCAAATATATCCCACCTAAAATGCTGAGGGTTCGCTAGACGGTCCCTAAGGCAAACCCAAGCGCGGCCTCCGAGCCCTGGCGCAATGAATTCGATTGCCTAATCCCCGAACATGAAAATGGTGGTTGGATGAATCAACCCGATCAAGAGATCATTTCCATCTTCGAGGAAACAAAGGCTCTCCTGTCCGGCCATTTTATTTTGCGCTCGGGGTTAAGAAGCGGACATTTTTTTCAATGCGCCCAAGTTTGCCAGCACCTTGACAAGGTCTCCCGCCTAGCTGAGCTACTTGTTCCCAAGGTTGCTGCACTGCATCCTACGACCATCGTTTCCCCGGCCATGGGAGGACTGGTAATCGGGCAGGAAATGGCCCGCCAGATGAATTGTCGCTTCCTCTTCCTGGAAAAGGAAAACGATCGTCTAGTTATGAGAAGAAACTTTTCTCTCGACCCGGATGACCGGGTACTCGTCGTGGAAGACGTCGTGACCCGAGGCGGACGAGTTCGAGAGGCCCTTGCGATTATCCGAGATACGCCAGCCGTTCTCTGCGGCGTGACCTGTCTCGTGGACAGAAGCGCGGATAACCTCGACTTCCAGACTCCCTTCGTACCCTTGCTTAAGATGAACTTTCCCACTTACTCACCGGACGAACTCCCGGACGAACTGCGGAGCATTCCACCGACTAAGCCCGGTAGCTAGCGTTCAATCCCTAGGGAATGCGATAGGCAAGATACTGGTACTTGGAGCGATACCAGACGTAGAGCCGATTGATTCCTCGTTTTAGGCGAAACCCCGCTTCTTCCACGCTGTTGATGGGATAACCATTGATCTCGACCAAGACCACCCCCTCCTTAAAGGTTTGCTTTTCACCGGAAGACTTGGCGACGACGATTCCCCTTACCGACGTCGGAATCTCGAACTTGGCGCGACTGGTTTCGGTCAGGGTCTCGAGCAGGATCCCGGGAATAGGAAACTTGGCGGAGTCTTGCTTGAGGTCCAGGGTTACGTAGAAATCCAGCTTTCGTCCCTCCCTCAAGACCTGGACCAACATTCTGGTCCCCGGAGGAGTCTGGGAAATGGCTACCCTCAATTGGTTGACCGAGTTCACGGCCCTTCCTCCCGCATTGACGATCAAATCGCCGGACTTGAGGCCCGCCTGTTCAGCCGGACTATCCAATTCAACGCTGTCGATGACGGCACCTTGAACGGATGGGTCCTCTTTCAGCGATACCCCTAGGAAACCTCGCTTGAGCCCACCTCCCTTAACAAAATCGCTCAATACCTTCCTGACCATGTTGACGGGGATCGCCAAACCGATGCCTATGCTTGCTCCGGTTTGTGATATGATCGCAGTATTAATGCCGATCAACCGTCCCTTGGCGTCAAGCAAGGCGCCTCCGGAATTGCCCCTGTTGATGGAGGCATCGGTTTGTATGAAGTTTTCGTAGGAACCCTCGTCCCTAAGAATCCCAAGCTCGGATTTTCTGGTGGCGGAAACGATTCCCATGGTAACCGTCATTCCAATCCCCAAAGGATTGCCCACCGCAAAGACGATGTCTCCCACTTCGAGAAAATCACTATTCGCAAGGGTAACGTAAGGCAAGGCATCTGGTGAATCGATCTTCAGAACCGCGATGTCGGTGGACCTGTCGAACCCGATGATCTTGGCCTCGTATTCCTTCTTGTCGACCAATTTGACGGTCACTTCCTCAACCGGTTTTCCGGTCCTGGGGTCGGTAATGACGTGAGCGTTCGTTATGGTATGGCCCTGAGGGGTCACGATTACCCCCGAACCGATTCCCGCAGGCACGGTTTCCTCGCGAGGCCTGGAGGGTGCCCGAGGAAGACCATAGTAGCGTCTCAGAAAATCTTCCAAAGGATCTGTTCTGCCCAAATTTCTAGTCACTACCTGCTTGGTGGTGACGGCAACCACGGCCGGTGTGGCCTTCTTCAAAACGGGCGAGTAACTCGCCACGGGGCTTGACTGCGAGCGATCCAGTTTGGAATCATCATACTTCGGGCTAAAGCCTGAAACCGCACGGAGTCCGGGAACTGTGGCGAACAGTAATGCAAACAAGCTGACGATCGTTCCGGTAAAGGCAGGCTTGCAATGGTTCATCACAGGTAAGGCGATATAAAATCCGGCAATTGTCTAGGCAAGGGCGTCAAGAAACACATATCGCCTCAAAACCCTTTGATTTGAAACAGGCTTGATATACTGCTGTCGGTGTGAGTTCTGCGGATCGCCTCTCCGAGGAGAGGCGCGACGCTTAGCCTGCGAATGGGGAGATCCTCTATTTCCATATCCACCGTGTTGGTGGTAATCATTTCATCAAGCAAGCCCTGATTGAGCCTGTCTCGGCCCGTGTCATTGAGAACGCAGTGACTGACAAGCGCGCTCACAGCCTTGGCTCCACGCTCCTTCAAGAGAGTAGCGGCGGCGGTGAGGGTTCCAGCCGTTTCCGTCATGTCGTCCACGAGCAAAATCTCCCTGTCCTCGACTTCCCCGACCAAGTTCATTGCCTCCACGGTCGAAGCCCCCGTTCTCCTCTTGGCAACGAAGCCAAGCGGACAGCCCAGCACCCCGGAATACGCATTGGCCATCTTCATGCCCCCGACGTCTGGCGAGAAGATAGTGAGGTTTTCGGAATCCTTGCTCTTCAGATCCTCAAAGAAGACTGGAGAGGCGTAAAGGTGATCAACCGGGATATCAAAAAAACCTTGGATTTGCTGGGCATGCAAATCCATCGTCAGAATCCGGTTTGCCCCAGCCGCAACCAGTAGGTTGGCGACCAACTTCGAGGTAATGGGTACGCGCGGCTGATCCTTTCGGTCTTGTCGGGCGTAACCGAAAAAAGGCAACACTGCAGTCACCCGGGAAGCCGAGGCTCTCCTTGCCGCATCAATCATGATCAAGAGCTCCATCATGTGATGATTGGCAGGGGAAGAAGTGGACTGGATAAGGAAGACGTCGGCTCCCCTGATATTCTCGTTGAACCTTACGAAGCTCTCGTTATCCGGGAAGGAAGTAACCAAGGCATCCCCCAAGGGCATATCGAGGTATGCGCATATTTCATTGGCCAGCGGTAGGTTCGAGTTGCCACTGAAGATTTTCAAGCTCGTTCCGTTTTCCATGGTCATGAACTACTTGTTACTCGACTCTTCCGCAAACCTATTGAACAACTCCGGTAACTTTCTCTGCAAGACCGAGATTCTCTGGGCCAATTGAAAAGGCAGGGCAGGGTTGCCCTTGAGGAAGGCTCCGGGCTCGACGTCCTTGGTAATTCCCGCCTGACCGGCAATCTTCGCCCCTTTTCCAACCTTGAGATGACCACCGAAGCCCGCCTGTCCTCCCACCACCACGTAATCCTCGAACTGGACGCTTCCACTGATGCCTACCTGAGCCACGATCAAGCATCCCTTGCCGATTTTTACGTTGTGACCAATCTGGACCAAGTTGTCTATCTTGGTGCCTGCCCCGATACGAGTTTCATCGAAACGGGCCCGGTCAATGCAAGTGTTCGCCCCAATCTCAACGTCTTCCTCAATGACTACCTTGCCTAGATGAGGAACCTTTTCATGGGCCTCCCCCACTTGCTCGAAACCATATCCCTCCGAGCCAATGACGACCCCGGCATTAAGGATGACCCGGTCTCGAATCTCGCACCTGGCGAGAATCTTGACGCCTGGATGGATTCTGCACGATTCGCCTATCTGGGTATCGTCACCCAAATGACAATGAGACCCGATCGACGATCCTTTTCCAACGATTGCCCTGCTTCCGACATAGCAAAAGGGACCGATTGAAACACCCTCCGCCACCACCGCTTCCGGATGGACGCAAGCCGTCTCATGGATGGTCGGCGGGGGAGGAGGAAAAACTCTTTCCTCAAGATGGCGGCAGATTGCCGCCAGGCCTCTTGATGGTTCCTTCATCCTGAGGTACATCTGATCCGGCTTGGGCTTGCCGGAATAATCGGCTGGCAAAAGGATCAAGGATGCCTTGCAACCCTCAACCTGAGACTTGTACTTGGCGTTGCCAAGAAACGAAAGGTCTCCCGCCTGAGCGGATTCGAGAGAGGCAATACCGACCAGCTCCTCTACTTGCGCATCCCCCTCGCTTTCGGCCTCAGGTATAAGGAGGAGCACTTCCTCGAGGGTCAGCCTCAGGTTCATTACCCGTCGGGTTGGCAAAATGGACTTGCAATCAATTCTTCTTGCCCGCCAATGCGTTCAAGGTAACGATGACCTCCTCGGTAACGTCGAACTTCTCACTCGCGAAAAAGACTCCCAGTTGCGTTTCCGAGGAATTTACGACCAGGTCGATGCCCTTCGCTCCGGCGACTTTCTGCACGGCCGCCCGAATGTCCGCAAGGTGCTCCACCAAGAGGTTGCGCTGACGTTGAGCGATGGTAGCCTTGGCCCGCTTGTCGTAGGCAACCATGTCGTCTTGCTTAACCTTGGCCTCCTTGACCTTTTCCTGGTATTTGACCTTGAGCGAAGAGCTGTCGATATTCGGGTTCTTTAGCTTGTCCTCCATATCCTTGAGCTCCTTGACGATCTTGCCGAGTTCAGCCCGATAAATCTCCAGTTCCTCCACGGCAATCTTCTTGGACTTGTCCAGTCGCTCGCGGGCATCCTTTACCTTTTGGTAGCCGTCAAATACTTTCTGGACGTCGACGACGGCCACTTTTTGGGCATGGGCGAATACAATGAGGCTTAAAAAGACAAGGCAAGAAAGGAAGCAACGGGACATAGACATGACTAGCGGTTGTTGAGGTTAGTGCGTATAGTATTTAAATATTTAAAAACGGGTGCCACCGGAGAAATGGAACTGAGTAGACCCTCCGGTACCGGAAGGATCGGTAATGGGGAATCCCAAATCAAGCCGCAGAGGCATGCCCATGACCATGATTCGCATACCCAATCCCCAATTGTCATGCCATCCCTGCATCCGATTGCCGGGCACGAACTTGAAATCTCCCGCACGCAAAAAGCCCCCATCGTAGAAAAGGGCAAAACGAAGGGGATCCGCCAAACGGAAAGTGTATTCCGCGCTAAGGTAGGAGTAGGAGTTTCCGCCTGTCGGTTCATTGGCCAACTGGGGACCGGCCTCCCGATAATCCCAGCCTCTCAAGTTGTAGGGGCCACCGAGGAAGAACTTCTCGAAAAAAGGAACGTTAGAATCAGTGCCGTCCAGTCTCCCAAGGGTACCCAAACGACCACTGAGTGTAGCCACCTGCTCAAGTGCATCGAAAGTCTTGATGAAGCGAGCCCCCTGCAATTCGAACCTCCCGTAGTCGGCGTCTCCACCGAAAGGACCGCCTGCGAATTCCTTGCGCAGACTTACGAGGCTACCCTCCGTCGGGAACAGGAAGTTGTCCCTCGAATCCCGGGTAAAGGTGATCCCGACCTTTGAGATGGTCAAATCCTCGTTCTTGATAAAGGACGGGGCAGCCGAACTGATATCGTCGATAACCACATCCTCAAGACGGTAAAAAAGCCTCCCCTCGACCAATTCGAAAAGCCTCTTCCTGAAGTACACCTCGAAACCCGCCCGCAACTCATCGTAATAGGAGCTGTAGTAATCCGACTTCTGACGAAACACCTCAAAACCGGCCGCCACCCTTCGATTGAGGAACCAAGGCTCCTCGAAGGCAAGAAGGGCTTCATTGCTTCTCGCCCCGAGCTTGAGGCGCAACCGAAACTTCTGGCCATCACCCTGTAGGCGATGGGGAGCCCGCCAGCGCATGATATCGAAATTTCCCTGGCGAAACTCGGCAAACATCATGGCCTTTTCCAAGGTACTGAAGCCAACGCCAAAGGAGACGTGCCCGGTTCGGCCCTCCTCCACGTTCACAACGAGGTTTCTCCTCGTGTTCTGAAGTTCCGGGTCCTGGGAGTTGATGGGCTCGTCGTCGAGGCTTACCTTGTCGAAGAAACGGATGTTTCTGAGGCGGGACTCACTCGTTTCCATCCGGATCAAGTCGAAGGTCTCACCCGGGGCAAGCGCAAGTTCGCGGATTATGGCAACGGTCTTGGTCTTGTCGTTTCCGCGAACCTGGACGGAGTTGACGGTGAACTTATTGTTTTCGGTGAAATCGAAGGTCAGGTCGATTTCCCCCGTCTCCAAGTTTGGCTTACGGACCGAACGGACTCTTGCATCCAGGTAGCCCCTCTCCCCATATTTCTTTCGAAGCCGATCCCTTTCGTTGCCAAGAAGGGTGGGGGAGTAGGGGTCACCCTTCCGAATCTTGGAATCTTCAAGCAATTCCTCCGTGGTAATTACGCCATTCCCGACCAAAGTCACGTCACCGAAAAAAGACCTCTCACCCTCAACGACCTTGATCGATAGATTCAATCCGCTTCTTCCATCTGGTGAAATCGCCACCCCGCCCTGTTCGATTTTGACGTCGAGAAAGCCCTCGTCGCGGTATGCGGACCGGAGTTTGTTGAGGTCCTCGTCAAGTATGCCGGGCCTGTATCGCGAACGCTTCGACCAGAAGCGCCAAAAGCGCCAAGGCGCGGTTTCCATGTTCTTAAGCAAGGCCCGAGCGGATAGGTTTTCATTCCCCTCGAATTCAATCTTCCGGATTTTTCTCTTTTCGTTTTCCTCGATCCTGAAAACGATCGCGACGCTCTTGCCATCGGACATCTGCTTGACGTCGCTTTCCACCCTTGAGTTCCAGAAGCCCTTTTCGAGGTAAAACTCCTCCAGAGCCAATTGATCGGCCTTAATTTCCGCCTCGTCGAACAATTCTCCAATGCTGAGAGTGATTTGTTTTTCAAGTTTTCTGCGGGAAAGATCGTCGTTGCCTTCGAACTCGATCCTTCCGACTCTCGGTTTCGTCCTGACCCTAAATACCAAGGCCACTGTGGTTTGGCTTGATTGATCGGGATCGATGAAGACCTTTACGTCGTCAATGGCCCCGGTACCCATCAAGTTTCGAATGGACTTGTCTATGGCACTGGGGACGTAGGGGATCCCCGTCTCGATCTGCAGGTTTTGGAGGATGAAGGACTTTCCTATGGTGGTCGGGCCTTCGATCTCAACGCTTATCGATGAGATATTCCTTGCTTTGGAAACCCCTGCCTGCGACCAAAGCAGGGCAATGCCGGGAAGGAGGAAAAGCAAGGGATACAGAGAACGAAAAGGTTTCATCGATCTAATTGAGCCTAGGGTCGCTTTCCATGGCTTCAAACCTTGTCCACTTTCGTCGAAAGGCAAGATTAAGTCTTCCCGTTGGTCCATTTCTCTGTTTGGCCAGAATCAATTGGATCGGCTCGTAGTCTTCGTCATCGCTGCCGGATTCCGGATTGTCCTGGTCCATCTCCCTGATATCCTCTCCCTTGCGGTGCTTGCCCAGGAGCATAACGATATCCGCGTCCTGTTCAATCGAGCCGGACTCTCTGAGATCCGAAAGCCTCGGGTCTCTCTTTTCCTTCTCGGAGTCTCGATTGAGTTGGCTAAGGACTACGACCGGCACGTCCAGTTCCTTGGCCATGGCCTTCAGACCCCGGGAAATATTGGAGATCTCATTTTCACGGGACGGAGAGCGGGAGTCGCCCGTAATCAACTGCAGGTAATCCACCACGATCAAGCTAAGGGGATGGCGGGTTTTGACCCTTCTGGCCTTGGCCCGAATCTGGTTTATGGTAAGACCACTGGTGTCGTCCACCCAGATTGAGGCATCCTGAAACTCCTTGCTGACCTCATTGAGTTTCTCGGCTTGATTCTTGCCAACAAATCCCCTCCGCAAGGAGTTCATGTTGATTTTCGCTCTACCGCAAATCAGTCTCATGGCTAGGGAGGTGGCGCTCATTTCCAGGCTGAAGACCAAGATATTCTTGGGGTCGTCCAGGTATTTTGGGGAAAAAGCGATATTCTCCACGATGTTCATGGCCAAGCTGGTTTTGCCGACCGAGGGACGGGCGGCTAAAACGACCATTTCGGCTGGCTGCAGGCCATTGGTCAAGTCGTCCAGGTCCTTGTACCCCGTAAGCAAACCGTCGGAATCCTTCTTGTCGAGCATCCTCTTGATCTGGGCCATTGCATCTTCGATCGGTTCCTTGAGGGGTATGGAAGATCTAATGCTTTGCTCGTCGCTAAGAGAGCAAACGCGTTGCTCCATATTGGAAAGAAAATCGTCTACCTCACCTTGTAAATCGTTGGCCCCGTCAATCATTTCGAAGGCAACGCGTATGCAATTCCTCAAAAGAGCCTTTTCCTTGACTACGCTCAGCCAGTGGGTGGCGTATCCGGTTGAATCAATCCTCTCGGTCAAGGCGATGAGAGCAGACTGTCCACCAACCAACTCCAGTTGACCAAGGCTGGAAAGCTTGTCCGCCAGCAGAATCTCATCCGCCAGCTTGTTCTCCCTATGCAGTTCCAGCAGAGCCCCAAAGATTAGCTGGTGGTTGGGGTGATAAAAATGATCGGGTCCGATTGATTGCTCCATGCAGCGGCCAAGAACCTCCCCGGAGGCATCCACGATACAGGCGGCCAGCAACGCTTGCTCAGCCTCCAGGTTGCTGGGAAGAGGCCCGCCCTCTATGGTTGAGCGATCCGCTGAGTTTGTCCCTTCCTTCTTGGAATATGATTTCCCTTGGCTGGAAGAAACTGCTGTAGGCATCCTCTGACCTCAGTTTAGAAACCTACTGGGTCGACTCGGGAGACTCGGAGGACTCGGAGGACTCGATGGGATTCTCGGAAACGACTTCCACTTCAATTTCAGTCTCCACTTCCTTATGAACCTGGACGGTCAAGGTCTTCTTGCCCAATTCCTTGATAGGCGAAAAGGAGACGAAATGCTTCTTGTCCAAGGTAAAACCGCCTTCGCTCAGTTTCTCAAGAATGTGATTCACCGTAACCGAACCGAACAGCTTGCCGCCCACGCCGGTCTTGACGGCGACTGCTATGCTGACGTTCTTTAGCTTGGTCGCAAATTCCTGCGCCTTCTGCAGTTCATCGGATTCACGGATGGCCCGGGCCTGCTTGAGGGCATCGAGTCTTTTCTGGTCCGCTTCGTTGAACCGAACGGCTTTCTTCTGGGGAATCAGGTAGTTCCTCGCATAGCCCGAGCGGACCTTAACGACGTCTCCCTCGGATCCGAGCTTTTCTATGTGCTTAACAAGCAAAACTTCTGTGTTGGGCATAATAAGAGGGGGGTAGGGGGGTTAAAAGGGCACGTCCTCGTCCAAATCGGGGTCTCCTCCATCAGCAGAGGTCTCCGTGGAAGAGGATTGTGGCTCCGCAGGGGTCTGCTCCTGGCTGGGAGGAGGGTCCTTGGGGGCCTCGTATGGTTTGGCTCCCTGTGACTGAGCGGCATCCTGTTTGGAGTCGACGAACTCAAAATTCTCCAACACCACGCGCAGGGCGCTCCTTTTCTCGCCCTCCTTGGATTCCCACTGGTCCAACTTCAAGCGTCCCTCGACGAAGATTGCTCTTCCTTTGGAAAAAAACCTGCCCACGGCTTCCGCCTTGGGACCGAAACACTCGACGTCGACGAAGGTAGTTTCCTCCCTCCGGTTGCCCTCGGCATCCTTATAGGAGCGATTAAGGGCAAGTCCGAAGTTACAGACCGGGCGACCATTGGTCATGACCCGGACGTCGGGATCACGGGTCAGGTTTCCGATAAGAAGAACTTTGTTGAGGGATGCCATCTGAGAGTGTTTTTGTAAATGAGAGCGGGTTACACTATTTGCGCTCGATCAGCACGCGATCAACCTTTTTTTCCAAGCTCAGTTTATCTTTGAGTCTCACGGGCATTTCGGGGTCCCCGGAAATTTCGAACTGGATGAAGACTCCGGATTTCATTTGCTTGCTCTGGGGATAGGCAAACTCGTGGGTTCCCTGGTTTTCAACTTTGGTAACCTCTCCTTCGGCATCGCGAATGTATTCGCTCAGTTTGGGTATCATCTCGTCCGAGGCGCCGTCGGCCCCCCGGGCATCGTAAACGATGGTGGCTAGGTAATTTCTCTTGTTCATAAGGGTTTGGCGGGTGGGTGGGTTTGGTTGATGGCGTTCATGGTTGCATCCACTCCCTGATCGAGAAGATCGAGGAGACAGCGACAAAGGTAATCCGAACGGTCCTGCAGGTATTCCCATTCCCGTTGGTTCAAGTCGGATAATACGAAATCGGAAAGTTTGACTTGAGGATCGGGCTTCGCCCCTATTCCGATCCGAAAACGAACCAGGGAGGAACCGATCGCCGAAACCACGCTTTTGACGCCATTGTGGCCTCCATCTCCCTTGTTTTGGGAAATTTTCAGGTGAGCAAGGGGAAAGGCCATCTCGTCGTGAACCACGACCGATCCCCCGGTGGCGCAACCGAAATAAGACAAAATGGAGGAAAGAAATCGCCCACTGTCGTTCATGAAGGTCATTGGCTTGATCAGGAGGTACTTGTTGGACTTTCTTTCCATCTGGGCGACCTGGGCATGAAATCGAGTGTTGGCCTTGAAACGGAGATCTTCCCGTTCAGCCAAGGCATCGAGAAGCCAGAATCCCAAATTGTGGCGGGATTTCTCGTATTCCGGGCCAGGGTTCCCCAAACCAATGACGGCAAGTTTCTCCATGCTGACCAAAATCCATGCTTATCCCTCTTCCTTTTCCTCACCCTCTGATGAGGATTCTCCCTCCCCATCGGATTCGCCTTCCTCATCGGATTCGCCTTCCTCTCCTTCCGCCGCTTCTTCGTCTTCCTCTTCTTCGGCAGATGAGCGTCCTCCGGCACTGCCTACGCAGGAAACCAGAATAGTATCTTCTTCCGCAACGAAGGAAACCCCCTCGATTTGGGGCAGGTCTCCCACTTGCAGGTTGTCTCCGAGGGCAAGTTCCGAAATGTCCAGGTCGATCTGATTGGGAAGGTTGCTGGGACGGCAACGTACCTCGACCTCGTTGGAAACCACCTCGAGGATTCCTCCCTCCGTCCTGACCCCCTCGGCCTCTCCAATCAAAACGAGAGGAACCTTGGTCTGGAGATCTTCCCCGCGGGTCACCTGGACGAAATCGATATGAAGGATGGAATTCTTGATCGGATCGGTTTGCATTTCCTTGATCAGGACGAGTTCATCCTCTCCCTTTTCCCCGAGAAGACGGAGCAGGGCAGTCGTCCCCTGGGCCTTCCGAAGGAGAACGCGCATTTCCCGATCATCGATGGAAAAAGACTTGTTAAGGTCCTTGCCGTAGATTACGGCGGGTATTTTCCCGGCAGCGCGAAGCTTGTTGCAGGCTTGACTACCAGTCTCCTCCCGCGGGGAAAACTGAATGGTAAGATCACTTAATTCTGACATGACTAAGGGGATGTGAAAATTTAAGGTAAGCGATCAGAAATAGCGCCCGACCCTCTCCGTGGCAAGAATTTTACCAATCGAAAATCAATTGGACGGCGGGTTGGATTTTACCGTCTCCGATCCTTGGCGAGCTTGGCGTATTTCCCCACGAACTTCAGTAACAAGCCGAATGCGGGGGCCGCCATCTCCCCATGGTTCAAGCCAGCCAGTTCACGAAGTTCCGCATTGGGGTGCCCCGTGACCTTGAGCATTCTCCAGAAATAGGCGTTTTCTTCGTATCTTCCGAGCATCTCAAGCTCCCTGTCTCCAGTAATTAGGAGGATGGGGGGAGCTTCCTTGCGCAGGTGGGCAAGGGGGGCAAATTCGTCCACAAGAACCTCCTTCTTGGGAATGCCTCTCTCCTGGCGAGGCGTAAAGTGGGTAATCGTATGGCCGCTGAAGGGGATAAGGCCCGCCAAGTCATCGGAATCAATTCCGTGTTTTGCGAGATAGGTCTTGTCCATCCCAACCATGCTGGTCAGATAACCTCCGGCCGAGTGCCCGGAAACGAAGATCAATTCGGGGTCGCCCCCAAATTTGGCTACGTTGCGAAAGGTCCACGCCACCGCGGCCGCCGCATCCTCGATGTACTGGGGGCATTTGGCTTTCGGAAAGAGCCTGTAATTGGGGGCCACCACCACAAGACCTTGGCTTCTCAATTGCTTGGGAATGGATTTTTCGCCCGAGCGAAGGCCTCCACCGTGAAACCAAACTACGGTCGCGAAGCCTTTCACGGACTTGGGACGATAAAGATCCAGCTTGCATCGGGTCCGGCGATCTTCGCTCAAGGCTTGTCCCTTGCCTAGGTAGGGGATATCCTTATTCAGTTCATAATCCGCCTCTTCGTTCCTTTCCGCTTTCGCGACGAGGGATGGAACCAGAAACAGCAGGAGGGCCAAAGGGGAAGTTTTCATCCCTGCAGATAAGGCAATCCGTGGGGCGGCCTAGGCGGCAATGTTCGAGACGGTGGGGATTTCCCCAAGCCTATTTCCCAGGGCGCCTTCGCTTTCAAAAAGAAGAGGGTAATACTGGCCTCCCATGGCTTGTCCAGGTGGAACCCTTGGGTAATTGTCGGCCCCGGGGGCATTGAGTCCGCCTTCCTCCCTGTTGCTCACGACCCCATCGGCGAAAACGTTGATCAGGGTGGCCCGCCGCCTGCGTTCCGAGCGGTTCTCATAGGAACCATGCATAAGCAAGGGATGGTGAAAACTGGCTTCTCCTTTTTTCATCTCGACCGGTAGTTTGCGATCGAAATCAGCCACTTGCTCGGCCGTAAGAGCCTCCCTGACCGCATCCATGTCACCGGCGATGGGCTTTTTCTCCAGCAACCCCCAGCGATGACTGCCCGGGACGTAGTACATGCAACCATTCTCCGTGGAAACGTCGTCCAATCCGATCCAGCAGGTTAGGTGGGACATGGGAGTGGTCCAAGTCCAGTACGAGTAGTCCTGGTGCCATGCCACTACCCCGCCATGTCTGGCCGGTTTGCTGAAAAGTTGGTCGTGAAAGAGGCGAAAGTCCGAGCCCATCAACTGGTACGCCGCCATGAGAAAGGACGGGTTCCAGAGGACGTCGTGAAAAGCGGGCCGTACCCTCCACGCTCCCAGGGCATGAAAAAGGACCCCATCCGGGTTTCCCGATTCGTTGGAATGGTACTCATAGAAGAATTCCCGGCCCTCGTGGGAAGGGTCGACCATTTCCTCAAGCTGATCTGCGAGGGCCGAGACCTGCTCGTCGTTTAGAAGAGGAACCCCATGGAGATAACCCTTTTCCCGAAAGTGACGAACCTGTTCCTCGCTCAGAGCATGATCCATCCACTCCTCGGGGGAAGAAGGTTGGTCGAACAAGTCGGTCAGGCGGCCGTGGTCCTTTCCTAAGTCGTCTGGCATGGGCAGAGGGTAGCGACACGCCAAGAAAGAATCAAGGAATTGAGGACTTTCAGTTCCCTTTCGATCGAAGACTTGCCCGCTCGGGCATCTTCTCGTACCATGAGAACATGAAGATTCACGCACCCTTTCCATCTTTCCCCGGCCCGGCATGCCTTCCGGCCTTTATTCCGTTCCTTCTGACCTGCTTTGGGGCCCTCTTGGCGTCGTGCGGGTCAGCAGGTGAGGAGAGTGACTCGGAAAGTGCATACGGACGCCCGCAGATAGCGGTGGCAAGCGCCCAAGCCAACGGAAGCGAGGAATTTGTCCTTTCCGAAACGGATGAGGCTTCCTCCGCTGACGCAGCCCAGTCCGTGGAACGGAAGATCATCTACTCTTCCGACGTCCATCTGGTCTTGAAAAAGACTAACTTCGAAGAGTTCGATAAGGAGATCAGAAGCCTTTTGGAGAAGTACGAGGGATACCACTCGCTAGTCACCTTCGAGGGAAACCGGGGTTACGGCAGGTCGGGCAAATGGGTGTTGCGCGTGCCGGTGAGGCACTATCAAGCCTTCGTTGCCGCCGTTAAGGACTTGGGCGTACCCGAACTGGTTCAGGAAAATTCGCAGGACGTCACGGACGAGTTCGTAGACCTCGAGGCCCGCCTGGCCAACCAAAAGCGGTTGGAGGAAAGAATCCTTCAGGTACTGGATCAGGTAAGCGGTAAGATCGGGGAAGTTCTCGAGGTCGAACGCGAACTGTCCAGGGTAAGGGAAGTCATCGAGCGACTGGAGGGAAGAATGCGCCAACTCAATGATCGGATTTCCATGACCACCGTCAGGCTCTTCGTCCGGGAGGATGAGGACTACCAACCCCCCCAAGCCCTTTCCTTCGGCGAGGAGATGGGGGAATCCTGGTCCGGCTCGATTGCCGCCATGAAGAACTTTTTCAAGGGATTGACCCTCTTGATCATCACCTTGTCCCCTTGGATGCTCATCCTCTTCGTTCTCTTGCTTTTGATCCGCCGCCTCTTCCGCAGCCTGCTCTCCAAGCGCGCGAAGGCTTCGACCGAGAAGGCTTCCTGACTGAACGCCGCGCCTCATCGCCCCCTTAAGGATCTGCCTGCCGGGGCAAGGCAAAGCAATCTTCCCGAAAATTACGTTCCGGAAGTTTTTTTGTTGGCGTTCGGATCCTGATCAAGAACGATCTTCCTCGTTATGCGTAGACGAATCCTCTTTTTTTTCCTTACTCTGGCCCTAGGCGTCTCTCCCTCTTTCGCAGAGCTTCCCGAAAGCCTCCGTTTCGCCAAGATTTTAAGCGATAACGTCGTCCTGCAGCAGGGTAAACCGATCACCGTTTGGGGATGGGCCAAGCCGGGAACCGCGGTCAAGGTGACGCTAACACAGGACGTAGCTTCGGGGACAAAAGCCGAGGCTGAGCTTTTTCGGGGCGATGTCGCTAGTCAGATCGAGAGCAACGACTATTCGGTCGGCATGCGTTACGTGGAGAAGAACCCACCCCGCCTGCACGAGAAAACCCTGACGGCCAAGGCCGACCAGCAAGGTCGGTGGTCGGTGTCGTTTCCTGCCGCCAAGGCAAGTTTTCAGCCGACTTGGCTGGTTGCCCGTAGTGGCGGCGAGACCGTTGTGGTCCGCAACGTCCTCATCGGTGAGGTCTGGATATGCGCCGGGCAGAGCAACATGGGCTGGAGCGGCTTCAACCGAAAAGACAGGGAGGCTGTCTCAGCCGACTTTCCCGGCCTGCGTTACGTTGCCTGGGAGGATTCCTGGTACAAGCCGCTGGACGAGATCAAGGCCAGGATAGGCTGGCGGGAATGTACCCCCGAGAACGCCCAGCGCTTCTCCGCCGTGCCTTACCTTTTCGGATCTTTCCTTCATCGCTACCTTAAGGTTCCCGTGGGCATCATCAACGTGGCGCGGGGAGGCACCCTCGGGCAAACTTGGTGTCTGCGCAGCGAGCTCGATTCCATTGACGACAAGATCATCCAAACCGTACTGGCCGACTACGATGCCGAGACCGCGGTCTGGGACGATGAAAAGCAAGTGGCTGCACTGATGAAGCAATGGGAATCGGATTGCGAGAAGGCCAAGGTCGAGCATAAGCAAAAAGTGGCGAGGGCGGAATCCGAGGGGAAAAAGCCTCCCCGTCTGCGGTTGCCCAAAAAACCGGGTGACGCCCGCAGTGCCTGGAGTCCTCCCGCGGGTCTCTTCAACGCCACCGTAATGCCCATTCGCGATCTCGCCTTGCGCGGGGTGCTCTACTACCAAGGCGAGAACAACAACTTCATGCGCTGGACCCGCTACGAGCGGACCTTCCCGAAGGTTACGGTCTCCTTCCGCAAGGCCTTTCGGGACGACGAACTGCCCTTCGGGTGCATCAGTCAACCGGGATGGGGCAACTACGGCTTGGCTCCCGAGGTGGCTACCGTCGCCGAAGGCTACGCCATCATAAGGGACGTGCAAAGACGGGCACTGAAGGACGATCCCTTTTCCGACATGATAGCCACCTATCCGACGGGCAACTCCTACATCCACCCCGCGGAGAAATTGCCCGTGGCCGAGTATGCATCCCTCTGGGCCCTGGCCAAAGTCTACGGAAAACCGGTCGTCCACCGGGGCAACGAATACGTCGGGATGAAGGTCAAGGAGGACAAGCTCTACCTCTTCTTCGATCAGGATCCCATCGTCCACGAGCGTTGGAAGCACATTGAAAACAACGCCTACTGGCAGGTTCTTCCCTGCCCCCGAGAAGGCAACGCCGAGTTGATGGGCTTCATCATCGCGGGCAAGAACCGTCGCTGGTATCCCGCCAAGGCCCGCAACTCCAAACTGGACGGCAAATGGTGCATCGAGCTCTCCAGCGACCTCGTCGAGGAGCCTGTGGCAGCCCGCTACGGTTGGGCCAACTGGCCCATAGGCAACATGGTCGGCCGCGAACGTCTGCCCATGGCCACCTTCCGTACCGACGACTGGCCAATCCCGGAGGGCGTAAACTACACCCCGGAAGCCAAGGAAGCCAGCTCGGCCAAGATCAAGGAGCTTCAGGAAATTGGCAAGCAACAGGCCCTCGACCGTAAGATGCGACAATTGCAAATCGACCTCCCGAGGCTTGAAAGCGAGCTTTTCCGTGGAGACGCCAAGCGCCAGATCGAGAGCAAAATGGCCCGCATCAAAGGCATCCTTGATGAGTTCGAGGCCGATCCCTGGCTTTCCCGCCAGCTCAAGGAACATGACCCCGATTTGCCGGATAAGCTCCAAGAGCTCCGGGCCAAAATCGGTAAATTGAGCCGGAAATAACGCCCTGACCTTAATTAACGGCGCAGGGTCTTCGCCAGCATATCGAGGATCAGTTTGCCACGTTCATCGTCGCGATAATGAGGCCCGCCGTGACCGGCTCCCTCGATCAACTGGTAGGTTGCTTCCAGTCCGGCCTCGTCGTAGAGGGCCTTGAGGCGTTCCCCGTGGAGCGGCTTGACCAAGGACTTGTCCGCGGTGCCGTAAAGCACGATGACCGGCGGGTCATCCTTCGTGACGTGGGCCGTAGCGCTTGCCAGTCGGGCCATCCCGAGACGCTCGCTGGGCTTGCCCCCGAGCAATTGAAAGAGAGGACTGTCGGGCTGATCGCATCGTTCCTTCTCGACGGTGGCGTTGTAAAGGAGATCCGTGGGGCAGAACAGTCCGATTGCAGACTGAACGCGGCTGGACTGGTCGAGGTTACCACCCACCTCGCCCTCCAAGGCCTTGATACCCCCGCTCGTTCCCAGGAGAGTGGAAAGGAGTCCTCCGGCGGAAGCCCCCGCAGCGCATATGCGCTCCGCGTCAATGCCGTACTCGTCGGCGTTGGCCCGCAGCCATCGTATGGCCCCCTTGCAGTCGTGCACGAGAGCGGGAAACTTGGCTTGTCCGCTAAGGCGGTAGTCCACGCTGGCCACTGCGTAGCCGTGATGGGTAAGCCAGCCCACATGGCAGGTTTTTTTCGATCCGGCGCGCCAGGACCCGCCGTGAAAAAAGACCACCACCTCGGGCTTCCGATCCGTCTTCTTGCTTGGCATGAGGAGATCCAGTTTCAATGAGATGCCGTCTACTTTCGCGTACTCCAAGTCGTACAGGGAATGCGGGTTCTTGCCCTTCTTCTTTTGGGCCGACCCAAGCAGGGGCAGGCTAAGCGCCAGGCAAGAGAGCAGGATATGCCCAGTTGTTTCTCTTAGTGCCTTCAATCGAATTAAGTCGGCAAATTCGCCGCCGGGCTACTTTAGCTCGACGATCTCGATCGGTGTGAGGACGAAAAGAAGGATAGGCAGTTTCCTGCCCATCTTATTCAAGAGCTTTCAGCTTCTTGCTCACCATGGCGGCCTGCTTGCCCTCGAGGACTTGCCAGCAAGCAAGCCCATTCCCCACGAGATCGTACTGGTCGAATTCCCAGACGATTTTCTTATCCCGGGTGATCTCGAAGATTTGCGGGTTGTCGGGGCCGGCATGGCAATTGCCCACGATGAAGTTTCCGTTCTCGCGCTCTTGCAGGCAGGTCATCCATTTCAAGTTGACCTCCGTCCCCGGCACCTTGCCTTTGATCTCCCAGACCACTTTTTTCTCGGGCGTGACCTCGACCACGCTGTTGCCGCTACCCGAGGCGATCAGAGTGTTTCCGTTCTTGAGGCGCATGGCCCCGTATACTCGGGTCTTGATGAGGTAGTCCCAGACCACCTTTCCGTTCTTCACGTTATACTCGGTAACCACACCCGGTTGCTCCGAACAGACGAGGTAGGTACCCTTGGGCGTTGACCGAGCCCAGCGCGAACTGGTGGTCCCCCCCGGTTTGAGCGGGAAGGAGTGTACCAACTTGCCCGCCCGGTCCACTTCGATCACGCGTCCGACCTTGCTCTCCACAATGCGGGTGTTTCCATTAGGCAGTCGGGCAAAGGCATGCACGTCAACCCTCTTGCCCTTGTTGCCGTTGCTGTTGGCGCAGTCGTATTCCCACACCACCTTCTTGTCCAAGGTAATCTCCTTGAGAGTCGTCCAGGTGTCGTGAAAAAGGATGTTTCCGTTGGGAAGCATGTGCACGTCGTGATGGCCCGTGTGACCGCGTTGCGGGCCAGCGGTTTTGTGGGACCAAAGGACTTTGCCGTCGGCATCGGTGATGGCGAGTATGTTTTTCCCATAGGAAGCGGAAACGAGAACCAGGCGCTCGGCTTGCAGGAAGGAGGCGAAAGCGAGGAATAGAGACAGGGCGAAAGTAAGTTTCTTCATGGTTTAGAGGGGTTGCGCAAGAAGGGTGAGTTCTGCAACCGACTTTGCCCGTCCGGACGAATCCTTGTCAATCGCGGACTTCGTCCCGGCCCGGTGAAAAAAGAAGGATTGGATGGAAACTAGGCTAGGATTTCCCTAGCTACCGAACCGTAGACGTCGGTAAGGCGAAACTCTCGGCCCGCATAGGTGTAGGTCAACCTTTCGTGATCAAGTCCAAGAAGGTGGAGGATCGTGGCGTGCAGGTCGTGAAAATGCATGCGGCCCTCTACCGCCTTGATGCCGTGCTCGTCCGTGGCCCCGTGGCGCATGCCGCCCTTGACGCCCCCGCCGGCCATCCAGAAAGTGAAGCCGGTGGAATTATGGTCCCGTCCATCGGCCTTCTTGATGTGGGGCGTTCTCCCGAACTCGCCACCCCAGACGATGAGTGTGTCCTCGAGGAGGTTCCTTTGCTCCAAGTCGGACAAAAGGGCCGCCAGGGGCCTGTCGGTAGCCATGCAATTATCCCCGAGCTTTTTCTTGAGGGAGCCGTGCTGGTCCCAGGAGGAATGAGTGATCTCCACGAAACGGACTCCCTTTTCCACTAGCCTGCGGGCCATCAGGCACTGCCTGCCGAAAGCATCAGTCTTGGTATTTCCTATCCCATATGCCTCAAGGGTGGATTGTTTTTCTCCCTTTAACCCCATGACTTCCGGAAGAGCGGATTGCATGCGGAAAGCTAGTTCGTAGCTCTCGATCACCCCCTCGATCTGGGAACCTTCCCGGTCACGATCCCTGAAGTCACGGTTCATGGACTGGATGAAGTCGAGTTGCTTGCGCTGTTCCATCTCGCCCAGGCGGGGGTTGCCGAGGTTCTCGATCTTGGCCTCCTGAAGCGATTGTCCGAGCGAGCCTATGCGAGAGCCTTGGTAAATGGCCGGAAGAAAAGCATTCCCGTAGTTCTGGGCCCCGCCCACGCGGGAAGGAGGATTGATGGTTACGAAACCGGGTAAATTCTGATTCTCCGTTCCCAGACCATAGAGAGCCCAGGAACCAAGGCTCGGGCGCACGAATTGAAAGCTTCCGGTATGAAGCTGCACGAAGCATTGCGGGTGGTTGGGAATGTCGGCGTACATCCCGTTGAGAACGCAAAGTTTGTCCGCATGCTTGGCGAGGTGAGGGTAAAGTTCGGAAATTTCCAGCCCGCTTTGTCCGTGCTTGTTAAACTTCCAGGGAGACTGCAAGAGTTTTCGGGAACCGAACTCCTTGAGTTTTTTCCCATTATCTTTGGCCAATGCAGGCTTGTAATCAAAAGTATCGACGTGAGACGGGCCGCCGCGCATGCAGGCGAAGATTACCCGCTTGGCCCGGGGGGCGAAATGGGGGCTCTTGGGATCGAGCGGGTTGCGGTAGGCCTGGGAAGCCATGGTGCTCAGGCCGGAGAAGGCAAGGTAGCCGAAACCGGTGCTCATGGCCTGCAACGCATGCCGCCTGGAAAAGTTCAATTCTTCGATGTTCATGTTTAGTTCAGGTATCTGAATTCGGCGCTCGCCAAAAGAGCCTGGCAAACGGTGGTCCAGGCCTCTATCCCGGATTCCTCGTTGCGCAGGCAATCGGAAAGAAAGGTCCGGGTACGGGCCCTCTCGCCCGAGGAGGGGGAGCGGGCAAAGAGCAGCCTGAAGGCATGGTCGATGCGGGCGTCCTCATCCATGGATGATAACCGCTCGGCCAGTCCTCTGGCCTGAGTAATGACGAAGTCGCTGTTGAGAAGGAAGAGGGCCTGGGTGGGAACGGTCGTGACGTCGCGACGTCCCACGATAATGCTCGGCTCGGCGAAATCGAAAGTCTTCAAAACCTCAGGTATGGCCTGCCGGGCTACGGGCAGGTAAAGGCTCCTGTTGTCGAGCTGGGCCTTTCTGAGTTCCTCCAACTGCTTGGGGTCACGCCCGATGTTTCCATCCATTTTCTGGACTGGTGAACCATCAGCCGGGCTAAGGATCAAGCGGCCCGACACGGAAAGCATGGCGTCACGCATGCTTTCGGCATCCAGCCTGCGCTGGTTCATTTTCCAAAATAACGCGTTGTCGGGATCAATCCGCGCATTGGCTGAATCATGGACGGAGCTCATCCGGTAGGCCCGTGAAAGAACGACCTCCCGGATCAGTTTCTTGACCGACCACTCATTCTCCAGCAGGCGGACGGCAAGGTGATCAAGCAGGGGCTGATTGCTCGGGCGCTCGCCGGTCTGCCCGAAGTTGTCCACAGTCCGCACGATTCCCCGGCCAAAAAGGTGATGCCAAACGCGGTTGGCGAGAACTCTCGGGGTCAAAGGGTTGGCAGGGTCCGCAATCCATTCCGCAAGCTGCAGGCGTCCACTGCTGGCGGAATCGATCTTCAGGTCGGAGAAATCAAGTACCTGCGGAAAACCGCGGGGGATTACCTTGCCGAGGGTAGTTACGTTTCCGCGGATATGAACCTTGGCGTCCCCAGGCTCACCCTCGCGCGCCCCCATTGCCAGAGGCCCCGTCTGCTTTTTTGAATTTGCGAGCTTGGCCCGATTCTTTTTCACCGCCGCCTGTGTCTTTTTGATCCTGGAAATGGTCTCCTTGTAAATCGGATCCTCCCGATACTTTCCTTTCAGTTCTTTCTTGAGACCCGCAACCTTCTTGTTCAGTGATTTCAGTTCGGCTTGGTTTGCGGCGATTAGTTTTGCGTAATCCGTCTTCTGTCCGACCGGTTCCTTTCTGCCATCCTGGAGTTCGATTAACCTGCTCGTCTGCCGAACCCCAGCCCCGCTTCCCCCAAAGAGGGCATGGGTGCTCTTGAAGATTCCCGCCAACGAATAGTAGTCCTCGGTTGGAATGGGGTCGAACTTATGATCGTGACAACGGGCGCAAGCGACCGTCAGACCCATAAACGCACGGGTGGTCACGTCGATCTGCTCGTCCACGAGATCCATCTTGAATTCCGCCGTATTACCGTTGTTGAGGGATTTCGGGCCCATGGCGAGAAAGCCCGTAGCCACCAGACGATCGTCGGTAGGCTCTTCGGGAAGCAAATCCCCCGCCACCTGTTCACGGATGAACTGGTCGAAAGGCTTGTCCTCGTTGAACGAATCCACGACGTAATCCCTGAACCTCCAGGCGTGGGGAAACGCGGCGTTTCTTTCCATGCCGTTGCTCTCGGCATAACGGGCCACGTCCAGCCAGTGCCTTCCCCAGCGCACCCCGAACTGGGGACTCGCAAGCAGACGGTCCACCACCTGCTCGAAGGCGTCCGGAGCATCATTTTCCAGAAAATCCCCGAGTTGCTCGGGGGACGGAGGCAATCCGACGAGGTCAAAAAACGCCCGGCGGGCCAAGGTCGCCTTGTCGGCATCCGGAGCGGGCTTCAAGCCCTTCTCCTCAAGGCCTGCAAGGACCAGGCGATCAATGGCCGAGCGAGGCCACCCCCGGTTCTTGATTTCGGCCTTGGACGCATTCAGGGGTTGAAAGGCCCAAAATTTCTTTCCCTCCTCAATGTCGATCTCATCCTTGACCACCGTTTGGCCCGTCCGTGGGTCCGGCGCGCCCATCCTGACCCAAGTCTCCAAAGCCTTGATCACCTCATTGGGAAGCTTCTTCTTTGGGGGCATCTGCAAATCTTCGTTCCCCCAATGAATCGCCTCCACCAACAGGCTTTTAGCAGGATTCCCGGGCACAATCGCAGGACCTATGTCGCCTCCCTCCCTCATGCCGAGCTTGGTATCGAGCAGAAGACCGCCCTTGGACTTCCCGGACTGGACCGAGTGGCATTCGTAGCAATGCTTGGCCAAAGCCGGGCGAACTTTCTTCTCGAAGAACTCGATCTTGGCCGAATCAGCGAACCCGGACAGGGTCAATCCGATTCCTAGAATCAAACCAATGACCAAGCGTGCGGGTTTCATAAATATGAAAATTCGAATATTATTATACTGCATTTCCTTGTCCTGCGAGTCAACACGCCATCAGTCGGACCCGGAGAAAATTATACCCTGTGCTACAGGCCCTAATCTTCCGGCATTCCGACGCGAATAAAGCCTGCGGGGTCCCTGGGATCCACCGTTTTCAGGGAGGACAGATCGAGCAGTCGCGCCGGTCCGAAGGGAGCCGCGTTAAGCGAGGAAAGATCCAGCGCTCCATCCTGCAAAAACAAAGTCGGGTAGCCCTCGGGGTGAAGGCCGTAGAGATCGCCGTGGTCTTCCAGCATGCTCGCCTTCACGGGCTCGGGCCAGGCGGAAAGACCCTTGAAGTAATGATGGCCGTTGCGCTCGACGTGACCGATGCCGAGGGCGGCCATCATGGCCAGATCCTGGAAGAGCGCAAAGGGGCCGACGTTGGCGAGATCTTCCCCGGAAAGGTGGACGGGGCGTCCCCTCTTCTCTTCCTCCAAGGCGATAGTGGCGGCATTGGCCAGTCCCTTCACGATACCCTTGCAGTTCTTGTGGCTGACCCCCTCGTACCCCAGGGCCAAGGCCCGCGGGAGGGCGTCGATACCCCCGTCGGCCTCATCTATGATGAAGGCGGGGTGGTCGGGCCAGTCGGCCAAATCCGTAGAGACGGACGGGGAAAAGGATTCATCCCGATGGGCGGGTTGCTCGACCAGGAGCAGGCCGGAATCAAGAAGGGCCCGGATTTTGGCCTTTTCCCGCCAAACCTCCCAATGCTCGCGAAAGGCTCCTATGCCTGCATATTGCTCGTTTCCATCCAAGGTGAAGAGGGCGCCGGGACCAAGCAGCTCGGCCAGAGCCTCGAGCCGGGGAAGGTCAAGGTCAAGGTTTCCGCAAACCTTGATCTTGAAGTGGGTCAGCCCATAAGTCCGGATGCAGGTTTCGAGATCGAGGGGCAGGCTATCGGAGGCGCGGTTATCCTCGTTGACTTCGGCCGGAGTAAGGGGGTCGCCCAAGCCAATCGTATGGCGAGCCCGAACCGAAGACAGTGGGTGCTCGGGCAGGAAAGCCGATGGTTCGGCCCCGGATAGTTCGGGACGCACTTCTCCGAGGCGCAGGCCGAGGTGATTTCCTCTGAGGACCGTATGCAAACCGGACCCCAAACGACGACACTGGGCATCGAGCAGGGCCCTCTCCATCAGGCTAACCCCCAAGTTGGCCAGCAGGGAAGGATGACCTTCTGCCGACGCCCATGATGCTTGTTCCTCGTGAAGTTCCTTCCAGAGGTCGAAGAAGGTAGCGGGAGGACGAGCCAGGGTCAGCTCGGCGGCATGGCCGATGACGCCCAGCATCGCAGGCAGGTCTTCCTCGAAGGTAGTATCGGGATTCTTGGTGAACCACTTCGGGGGCAACCCCTCGGATGCGATTCCCCGTGTAAGGATGCCGTCGATCTCGGTTTCGACTTTGAGGACGAGGTGGGGCAGGGCGGTCAGGCTGGCGATTCCGTATTTGAAAGGGAAGCGGGTGCGCATGGGAAGAACGCGGAATTCGATCTCCCGCAGGTCGATTTTTGGGCTGACGACCGTCATCAGGGCAGGGATTCGACAAAGGGTTTCATCTTTCTCCGCGTATGATTCTTCTGAACTGCTCGACGCGATCGCCGGGAACCTTCCGGGTAAAGCGGCTCACCAGAATGAAGACCAAGGCATTTGCGAGCACGCCCACGGCGCAAAGGTGAAGGACCGACGTAACGCCAAGGGAATACTCTGGGAAAAAATTCAGCAGGACCACAATGGCGATACCAGTGGACAAGCCGGCTACCGCTCCCGCCCGGGTCCCCTTGTTGAGGAAAAGCACGTCGATGGCGACTGGCAGAAGCTGACTGCAGAAGGAAAGGGCCAGGAGCATGAGCTGGGTGATCAGCTTAAGCGGATTGAACCCAGAGGACTCGTTGCTGAACTCGACCAGGGCAACCGCGCAAATGGTGGCCACCACGATTACCGCCCGGCCAAACCAGGTCTTTTGCCGCTCGCTGGCGTCGGGACTTACGTAACGGTCGTAGACGTCCCGGGTGAGGACGGCGCTGAGGGCGTGCAGGTTGCTGTCTGCGGTGCTCATGGAAGCGGCCAGCACGGCCACTAGGATGATGGTCACCACGATCGACCCAAATACGGCGCCGAAAACCTCGGGTACGGCCAATTGGGTCATGACGATGACCGCCTTGTCGGTATCGCTGGGCTCGGGACCGAGCGCCTCGTGCGGGTAGAGTTTCTGCACGGGGTTCCAGTTTTCCGGCTCGAAGACCTGCCCGGAGGATACCTTCCCCTTGGCCTCGAAAAGGCCCTCCGCGTAACGAACGCGGGCCCCCTCGGCATAGTCCCCGTCTCCCTGCCAAGCCTCGGCCGCCTGCAACTCATCGACCGGAGCCTTCCAAGCCGGTGGGAACTCGACCCTCGCCCCGAGGGCAACCACCATGATGCCGAAAATGAAACAGGTGGGAAGAACCACCGCGAAAATCAGGGCGCATTGGCGGAGTGTCTTGACCGATCGGGCGGCATAGAAGCGCATCCATTGACCCGGCTGAATGACCGCTCCAAGAGCCACGATCGTACAGATGGAGAAAATCATCCAGGGGTTCCATTTTCCGGTCGCGCCGGGCATAGTGAGGGCTTCCGGGGGGAGGGTGGATACCGCCCGGAAGAAACCACCCTGAGATTGAAAGTAGAGGACGGTGGCCAGCCCCGCCACCAGCATCCCGGTCAGTAAAAGGAGGCCCTGAACGACGTCGGTCCATGCGACCGAGCGCATGCCCCCGACCAGCACGTAGGCCATGGTGAGCAAGGAAAGAACCCATACCCCGGTGTCGAACATGTCGAACTCCCTGCCCAGAACGTGGATCGGTGGAGCATCCGGGAATAGCCTCTCGG
>Ga0160422_10000009_pt1 | contig 95565 bp, 83 predicted proteins | sample Fk160mmetaG_FD_108192 | JGI IMG/M metagenome (GOLD analysis project Ga0160422, IMG submission 108192) | Marine microbial communities from the Central Pacific Ocean - Fk160115 60m metaG | ecosystem: Environmental > Aquatic > Marine > Oceanic > Photic zone | place: The Central Pacific Ocean... | reverse complement strand
TTCTTTGCCTAAGGCATAAGTCTTGAAAGCCAATTCTGCAATATATTCCAATAGTATTGCATTACGAAAAGCTTCTTCAATATTGGGGCCCCAAACAAAAGGGCCATGACTATGAAGTAAAATACCAGGACAGTCTGATACTGATGTATTTAAATCTTCAATTTTTTCTATAATCACTTTTCCGCAAGAGATTTCATACTCAACAGTAATTTCCCGCTCACTAAGAGCGCGAGTAATTGGTATTTCATGTTTCCAATAATCAGCGTGGGTTGTACCTAAGCATGGAATGGATTTTTTTGATTGTGCCCATATAGTAGCATACAAAGAGTGTGTGTGTATGACTGCATTTATTTCAGGAAACCTGTTTAAAATCTCTACATAAGTCGGTGCATCTGAAGAGGGTTTTAATCCACCAATTTGTTTGCCTGTTCTAATCTCTACAACGGATATGTCTCCTGCTTTCGTATTTTGTAAATCTACACCACTTGGTTTTATGAAAAGGTTTTCACCTTCTCTAATGCCCGCGTTTCCGAATTTGTCTACCGCTAAACCTTCCTGAACAATTTTTTTATTATATAAAAGACAATTTTCCTTAACATTCATCTTAATTTCTAGACACTGGAAAGTTAACCATTGTAGAACTACATTCTCTGGAATTTGGGCAGAATGTTTTTAAAGATTCATAGCAAGGCAAGGCATCAATACTATAATCAATAAGGGTTCCTAGCTCGATACCTTTTTTTACATATTCCTTAACTAATGAGCTCCTAGATTTTACTTTTACAGGAAAATGAGAAAATGTAGAGCCTTTGATTACAGGAGGTAATTTCCAATCTTCCTTGCACTGAAATTCTTTTAAATATTGATCTGCCATCAGCCTTCTAGAATCAATGATTTCATCATATTTTTTAAGTTGAACAAGACCGACTTCAGCCTCCACATTAGCCATATGCATGAGGAAATCAGGAGGGAAATGAATCTTATTATCTAAATGATATGCTTTCGTGAAACGATTCAAAAAAGGGGTTTTGTGCTGCAACCAATGGATCATAGAGTAAGCGAACTTATTGAATGCAAAATAGACACAGAGAAGATATAATCTTCGCATAATTTTCTTTTTCAATGAAGCTTTTCTATAATTTTCATCTCTCCATTTCCTGACCTTAGAAGCTAAATTTTTATTTTGGAAGGTTAGCATACCACCAAAAACAGAGGTCATAATTTTCGAAATATTAAAAGCAAAAACAGAAACATCACCTGAATCGCTAATCATTCGATTATTCCATTTTGCTCCGAACGCATGACAACAATCTTGCATAAGCCAAATCTTATGCCCGTACTTTTTTTCAGCTTTCTTGACTATATTTTCTAATCTGTCTAAGTCCTGAGGGAATCCAAAGGTATGAGTTGCTATGATGCACCTTGTCCTCTCGTTAATGGAAGTTTCTGCCAAATCAAGATTCATGTTGTAGTCATCTAGATTAATATCGACAAATTTTGGCTCATTGCCACTTAGGGTGACTGCATGGGCAACAACGCTGCATGTGTAAGCTGGCATGACAATTTCCGAGTCGTTGACTCCAACCGCCTTAAGAAAAGCCCATTGAGCTGAGCGACCGTATGGAAAGGCGACGGCTTCAACGGCTTGAAATTTTTCGGCAAAAGACTTCTCGAATCGTTCCACCGCGCCGCGGTTTAACCGAAACAAGGATAACAGTTCTCTCCAATTCAAACTAGGCTTGAATCTTGGGATCATTCGTATGGTTCCTCGTCCTGAATTTGCCAATATCCTTGGCTAGCCATATGGATCGGAACAAATACTTTCAAGTTGGAGATTTTTTTGTAACCAGGCACAAGGAGGCAGTCATCGGAAATTTTCAAATCACGCCCAAGCTCAACTTTCCTTATGTTCCAGATAGGCCAAAGCTTAGGCTTCGTGATTAGGAATCTGACCAAGGTTCTTTTTATAAGTTCCCTGAAGAAAGAATACCTGAAGAAGGTGAAACAGAGCATCCTAAGAACTATAAATTGAAAGGGCGTAGGTAGCCTTTTCGGCATTTGCGCAACTTGGCTTTTAATTGTTATAATCGAGTCCTCGATTACGATTTTCACATTAGCATCGTAATGTTGACTGCTACCAAACTGTTCGCAAGAAGACTTTATTACGACACCTGCGTTGATGCACCTTAGTTTGTCACCAAGGTAATGTTGAACCACTCCTCCCTTCTTGTAATTAAGAACCGAGTAATAATCAGCTCCACGATCAACGAGGATTCCTGCGTCCGGGAAATTTTTCTTAAAGGGTTTCTCTGATTTACAAGGGATGAAGTTATCCTGTTGAGTCGTTGATTTGTCTTTCCTTGACTCCTCTGCAAGTACCGCCGCCCATGCATAGCAATTGAACATTGGAGCAATGTTCGGGTCATCCATACTTGAAAGGCATGCAACTTTGCTTAAGGCGATTGAATCGGCGAGGAAATTTGACAAAGCGCGAGCTTCCGAGATTTCACTAGCTAGAGCAAGAATACCAGCGGGAAAATAGAAGCGAGTGGAGCGACTGCCATAATAGCCGCCGAACGAACCATCCGGATGAGCAAAATGCCATAGAAACCGAATTGACTTCCTCAATGCTGGCAACAAGTTCCAATCCGGTCTGGTTTTATGAAGATCTGCCATGTAATAGGTGCATAAGCTCTGATAACCAGGATCTGCTCCATCATATTCTTTGAAGTAACCTTCCTCAGACTGGTTATCTAAAATCCTGTCAAGAAGTTCTCGAGCCTTTGTTTCCGATCTTCGATCCTGCGTCCGTTTGCTCCACTTCGCAAGTGCAGCAGCAGCAGTAGCAAGATGGTTCGAAATGACAGCGTGGGTCTCGTCTGAAACCAATAAGAATTCAATCATGGGAGAAACCACGGAAGTCCATTTCAAGATTCTCTCTTTGTCGATCACATCATCAAGTAGATCGATGGAGCAAATCAAATCAAACGCGACTAGGGCGGTTACGCAATATGAACCCTCTCTGGGCAAAGCTTCTTCAAGACTACCATCCTCCCGCGTCAACCGCTTTGCCCCCATGAAGAGAGAATCAATCTTTTCAAAGAAATTTTTTTCTGTTGTAGAATAAGGCCAAAAACCAGACTTCCAAAGCTGAGCAAATCCATGAGCGGCTCCCTGAAAAGTTGCATTTCCAAAATCAATGAGCCCCCAAGCCCAGTAATATCGATCACCATACCCATAACTTTCACTCGTCCGATCGGCATCGAACATAGCAAGTATTCTTGGCAAAGATTTAAAAATTTCCTCCGAATATGGATTGGTGCTTACGGTTCTTTTTTCCAATATGTATGCCTTTTATTGAATTTCATCCGGAGCAAGTTTGTGGTTAGCTCTCAAAAACTACGATTTCCCAATTCCTATTTGTTGGAAATAATGAAAACAGCTTCTAATTGTGATCATTTTGGTTCTTCTTTAGATTGCAGACATCTTATCCAAAAGGCATTTCAATCCACCTTGCCATCCATAATCTTGGCTCAAAGTATGGGGATGCCATAAAAAAGAACATTCCCCAAGAACTTTCTTGCTTTCTTCTACCCAGCATGAAATTTCGTCCTTTCTTTCACCTTCAGTAAAAGAATGGTAATCGTAAAGGTGTGAGTCCATCAATACACTATTGATGGCGGTTAACTCGTGAGGCTTTGATTTTCTCGGATTCCAAGGGTGCCAAGACAGGCAAGAACTGTTTCGGAATCCAGGGCGGTCGTTGAACATCAATGTTGAATCCTTCTTTATTCCACCCTTGGTCTGAGCAGTCCAAGTGTCTTTCCAACTAAAGCGCAGCCAATGCTGCCTGCAGGATAAGATTGGCAAACCGGTTTTTTCCTCGAGGATGCTTCTTTGATTGGCAATCAAATCCGCATCTCGCCACGAATCAAAGGCAGGATGTAGTCCAACTTCATGACCTGCGGCACTTAACCTAGCGATAAGAGAATTCAATTCTTTTCTTGGGATATCGTAACCGGGATCAAAAAGCCATCTTTTGAGAGTCTTTCTGCGATCATCCGCAAAAAAATGATAGACTGCACAGATTTCCGCATCGGCTTCCATTTCTAGAAGTTCTTCAAAATGATTCCAATTTCCTTGGCCAAATAGCATCCTCAAAGCTTTGCCGTAGTATTTAAAAGCCTCACCGATCCTTCCTGCAGAAGAACACTTCAGGGCATTGAAAAGATTAAACGCTCCTTGTTTTAGTCGGATGGGCATTGTTTTGGAAACTGCATCCACATCATGACTAAGGATTAGTTTCGCATTTGGAAGAGGACCCATGAAATTTTCTTTGCATATGTTCTTCCTTTCCACCCATCTTCGAAGAAAGATAGCGATTCGATTGACCCATGCGTGATCCCACGCGCGAGTATCCCAATCCTTGAGCTTAAAACTATATGAATGAATAACTCCATGAGTCTTTTCCCATATTCGTTCGTGCCATCCTTCCATCAACAAAAATATGGCAGTCCACCAATCGACTTTCTTCCAATCAACTCCACTAAGGCCCAATTCCAAGCATTCCCTCGGCACCATGAGTTGACCGTTTACACCGCAATCATTCGCCCATTCCGGTAATTTGATCGTTTCCAACTGTAAAGGAATTGAAATTTCGAAATTTGGAGGAATATTATAAACAGGCAATTTCAGAAGTTCCTCACCGTTTTGCTTCCAATAATTACTTAAAGAGCGAAGTACGTGCCCAATCAGCATGTGTCTGTTGGGAATTGGCAAATTGGATTTCATTATACTGCCGATGCCAAATTTTGAGTTAAAATACAAAACTTACATCGACCACTCGGAACAAGCAGTGAATCGCTTCCACGATCTCAAGCAAAACATTCCCTGATTCCTACAAACGAAGCTTAAAAGTAAAGCTCGGACTATTCCACGCATTTCTTACGTAAAGTGGCGTAGATCATAAAGCCAAAACGCTTGTCCAAAATCCGATGTAGAAATTTCGGTATTTTGAAAGGTAAACTTCTTGCCGGAAAAAAGTGCAAGTAAGTCTCCTCTATCTCAAAATAAGGAGAAAGCATTGAAATGAAGCTTTTGCGTGTATAACTTTTTCCGATGGGATTTTCCAAACCATCATATAGCCTCACAATTTCGTCAACATTTCCCTGCTTGAAAATATTCTCCCTGCCGCGACCTTTGAGCTTGGCTCCCAGAAGAGCAAAGACCCATCCCAAAGGACGAAGGAAATTCCAGGAACGCAGTACGATATTTCTATAGTAGACTGAAATACTCGCTGTTCCGTCCACCCTTAAAATTCGCGCAATTTCTTTTACTGTAGCTTCCGTATCCGGCGTATGATGAATGACGCCCTGACAATTAACATGATCAAAGAAATTGTTATCGAAAGAGGTTTTTTCGGCGTTCTGCAAACTTAATTCTGCATGCATGCCATACAGCTCCAATCGTTTTGACGTAATCTCCAAAGCTTTTTCTGTCAGATCCGCGGCATGCAAATTAGAGTACCCTCGCATACCAAATTCTGTAGTCCAAAAACCAATACCGCACCCAAGATCAAGTATTCTTAAGTTTTGACCATTTTTCCTAGGTATTGGTAAAAATCGAAGATCAAAAGAACCGGCAAAACAATCATCGTGATATACTTTGCGATGTTCTTCAAAAAAATCAAGAGTACCTTCCTCGAACTCGGTTTCTCCTGTCCAAAGAGGATTTTCTTCCCAAAAATTCCTTACCTTTTCAATGGATGTCATTGGATATCCTCCACCTTTCATGGCTCTTCTTCAACGCAGTTCTCCATCCTCCCCATGGCCAATGATAAAGTACTGTCATGACTAGGTATCCAAGAGTGGTCACACTACTGACCATCTTGCTGTCACTTTGCTTTTGGTCATAACGATGGAGGAAAGCAATTTCGCCAAATTTAGCTCCAATAAGCTTAAGCTTTACCAGCTTCTCTAACGTGCAAGTAAATCCCAAACCTTTAAGCTGAATAAAATTATTACCAAAAAAATCAATCGCTTCCTTGATTTTTTCGTAGCGATATCCCCGATAACCACATGAATATTCGCGAAGCCCCTGTATGGGAAAAAACAATTTCATGAATAGGTTAGCCCCACGACTAATTAACGCCCTGTAGCAATTAACTCCCATTTGCCCCCCTCCTTTTTCAAACCTGGAGGCAACGACTACGTCATAGCCTTGTTCAAGCTTTCCAAGTATATCTAGAATGTATTTAGGTTCATGAGTATCATCACAATCCATGCGAATAATTATATCCCCTTGATTTCCAATCTTAACGGCTCGCTCAAACAAATCCCGAGAAGATTCTCCCAAACCTCGATTAATGGAGTGTTCAATGATCTCAATCGGCAGCCTTTTTGAATAGTCCAGCAGGATTTCCGCAGTCCGATCGGTACTGCCATCGTCACAAATCAAAAACTTATAATCTTGACCCGTTTGCTTTAAAGCCGCCTCAAGTTTTTCCATAAGAGGTGGAAAAGATTTCTCTTCATTGTATGCGGGAAGAAGGACTATAATCATGCTTCTAGCAATTTAAGTATTTATGTGATACCAAATTCAGTGAATTTAGATGCAGTTTTCCTGTTGTCATAAAAATTCGACAGGCATGAAGGAGCGGGACCTTTTCACTCATTTCCGATCTTTGCGTTTCCAAGTAATCCAACCCACCCTCCAGTTATGACTTTTCGCATCCTATTCCTTGCCTAACCTTAGGTGGGTGTATTCTCCCAATATTCCGTACTCACGAAAATAAGCAACCGATTCAGATACCGCATCTTCGACTGATGTAAATTCAATATTCCCAAAATCCTCGAAAGTGCGACTCGGGTCCAACAGTATGGAGTAAACGTCATCCTCTCCAAGAGCCTGAACGACAGGCTCAGGATAATGCGAAAAATTCATTTCCTTGACAACGGCATCATACAATTCGCGAATTGCCACATCGGTTCCCGAAGAAAAATGATAGGTTCCTGAACCAACCCCGTCACAAGCTTTCAAAACCACACGGACAAGATCCTTTACGAACACGAAATCGCGTCGAGATTCGGTAACAAAACATTGCTTTCCATCCTTCAGGCGTTGATAAAAAACCGGCAATGGTCCGGCGACGTTTCTTGGGCCTATAACGTTTGCCAAACGAAAAGTCACGAAATTCAAGCCGGATATCTCAATGAAATCTTCGTTTGCTGTTTTGGTAATTGCATAACTCGTCGAAGCGGGAAACTTAGGATGATGAAGTGTAATCGGCTTCTCTTGTGCATTAAGACCATAGCACAGAGAAGTTTGAAAATAAATCAGTCGGTCGACTCCATGATTCAGCGATGCCCTGACTATATTCGCTCCACCTACGCAGTTCGTCATGGCATCGCCATGCCAATCGTCGGGATCCTTGTATGAAGCTGCAGCATGAACAACGATGTCAGGTCGAAACGAAGCAAACAAGCTATCGACTAGCTTGGGGTTGGCAATAGTGTCAATGACTACCATCAACTTTTCGTTTTCGCTGAGATGCTCCCTGCGTCCTGTAGCTAAATTATCAACTACCAAAACTTCATCATTGCGATGCAAGAGCACTTCCGTCACATGAGACCCGATCTGCCCAAGACCTCCGGTAACTAATATTTTCATTCGTGTTTTGTTTGTTTGCTAAATCCCGATTCCATTAATCATCAGGGACTAAACTACAAGTAAACCACGTGGAAACAGTCGATGAACAATCTAGTTTTCGTTGGACTGGAGCAAGGAATTGAAAATTTGTGATCACAAATCAATAGAGGACGTCCCTATCATTAAAAGCTCAGTACCGGATCCTCTTCGCGTCAGGCTTCCAATCTCTTTAGAGGAGAACTTCATTTGAAATCGCTTCAAAATGTAAACGGGAACAAATCTGTTTTTCAAATGCAGTCCAAAAGCGCGATGTTATTACTGGAAAAATATCTAATTGTCGGCAATTTGGAGAATAGTATCTATCACTTGATTTTGATCGTCGCTTTTCAGGTATGGGCTCATCGGCAAGCTAAGACAAGAGTTGGCTACACTCTCCGTTACCGGGAAATCACCAACTTGGTAGGATAAGTCCGAGAAGACAGGTTGAAAGTGCATCGGCACTGCATAATAGGAAACGGAAGGTATGTCGGCAGCTTTCAAACAACTTTGAATTTGCTCTCTTTTCTCCGAGAGAACAGTATATTGGGCATACACGGAGGTACTGTGATTAGGAACAAAGGGACAGGTTAAACCATCGACGCCGGAAAATGCCTTGGAATATCTCCCTCCTATCTGGATACGGCTTGAAATCTCCTCGGGGAAAACATCCAGAATAGCCAATAGTATAGCAGCTTGAAGAGTATCCATTCGACCATTTAATCCAAGTATTGGATGGTGGTGCTTGCGTTCCTGCCCATGAACGCGTATCCAACGAAACTTATCGGCCCATTCGTCGTTGTCCGTAAACAAAGCCCCCGCATCTCCATAACACCCAAGGGGCTTGGAAGGAAAAAAGGAAGTGCTTCCGATTGATGAAAGATTGCAAGATTTACGTCCCTTATAAGTGGCTCCAAAGCTTTGAGCAGCATCCTCTATTACAGGTATTCCATACCTCGACGCTATTTCGTTTATCGAATCCATGTCCGGAGTTTGCCCATAAATTGAAACAGGCATGATCGCTTTCGTGTTTTCCGAGATAGCCGGCTCCAGTAGACTCTCGTCCATATTCCAGTTATCGGAACGAATATCGACAAACACAGGTTTTGCTCCAAGCAAAGCAATAACCTCGGCCGAGGATATCCAGGTATAAGGTACGGTAATGACCTCATCTCCAGCCCCAACGCCCAAAGTCATAAGCGCAATCAGCAAGGAATCGGTTCCACTGGATACGGTTACGCAATGCTTGACCCCGACATACTCGGCGAGTTTTGCTTCGAGTTCCCTAACTTCGGGACCAAGAATAAATTGCCCGTGGTTCATAACAGTTTGGACTCGCTCGTCTATTTGCTCTCCAATCAATTTGTGTCGGGATTTAAGATCAATGAAATCCATAATTTCGTATTAGTTATCGGTATTCTTGAAGAAATCGTAATTTTTTGAGCCGACTGCCAAGTTATTCGGCAAAGGATCCTCTTCGGATAAATCCTCGCATCGGATTTCATCACCCGACCTGACGTAGTGGAATCCAGATTCCGGGCAGGTCGCACTTCCTTGGGAATTAAAATCCAAGCGGTGTCCGTGCCTGCTCATAAAGCCGATTCTCTTCCCTGGATTCCCAAGAATGAGTGCATAATCAGTAACATCATTAGTCACAACCGCTCCTGCCCCTATAAAACAATACCTGCCCAGAGTTATGCCACACAAGATGGTTGCATTAGCCCCTATGGTAGCTCCACGCCGGATCAAGGTTTGCTCATAAAGGGTTTTGCGACTAACCTGAGAACGAGGATTGGTAACATTGGTCAGAACGCATGATGGGCCTAGAAAAACCTCGTCTTCTACCATAACACCTCCATAGACAGCCACATTGTTCTGAACTTTAACGCCATTTCCCAACACAGCATTGTCGGCAACTAGAACGTTTTGCCCAAGAGAACAGTTCTCGCCAATAACGGCGCCGGAGCAGATATGCGCAAAATGCCAAACGGAAGTCCCCTTGCCAATCTTGGCCCCGTCATCAACCAAAGCAGTTGGGTGAATCTGATTATCTTTCACTTTAGATTGCGACGGGATTGCCGTTTTGCTCGATACTGTCCTGACAGGCATGAAGAACCTTGAGAGCCTCGATTCCGGAAGATGGATCCGTCAAGGGTTCTTTTCTAGATGCAACGCATTCAAGGAAGTGACGGCATTCCTCAAGCAAAGGCTCGGTCTGGGCGTGTTCCACGAACTGGGCGTCTTCTTTTTTCAGAACAGGTAGCTTCCCCTCGAAATCGACGGAGTTCGGGTAGAGCTGAAGCTTTTGACCAAAGGGAGCAACGTCGTTAAAGATTACCATCTTACGATCGCCAACCACCACGAGTCTCTGTTCCTTGAAGGGATGGAGCCAACTGACGAAGATGTGAGCTCGACTCTCGTTTGAGAAACGCAGATTGGAAACGGTTACGTCGGCCAGTCCCGCCGTCAGGTAGGATCCTCCCGTTGCCGAAGCTTCGATCGGCGACTCCCCCATCAACCGCAGAATGACCGCCACGTCGTGAGGAGCGAAACTCCAAAGGGCATTCTCCTCGGTGCGGACCTTTCCGAAGTTAAGGCGGTTGGAATAGACGTAATTGATTCTGCCAAGTTCGTCCGAATCGATCATCTCACGCAGTTTCAATACCGCCGGATGATATTCGAGCAAATGCCCCACCATCAGGATTCGATTATTCCTCAACGCCACACCCTTCATCTTCTCCGCATCCTCTAGGTTCAAAGCCATAGGCTTCTCAACAAAAACGTCCTTGCCGGCTTCCATTGAACGGATTGCCAACTCAGCATGGGTTTCGGCGGGCGTAGCCAGAGCGATTGCCTCGACTTCAGAATCCTGCAGAGCATCCTCAAGCGAAGGGGATACGACGACCCCCGGGGCGATGGAAGCTGCATTGCCCTGCCCTAATTCGGTAGAGTCCACCACACGAGCAAGCGCTCCAATCGCAGAAAAATTGCGACAAAGGTTTTTCCCCCAATACCCACAGCCGGCAAGCGCTACTTTAGGAAGATCATTCATACCGGCACCTCTTTCAACCATTGGCGGTTATCCATGTACCATTTTACGGATTTTTCAAGTCCCTCCTCGAGAGAAACTCTTGGCTCCCAACCAAATAATCTTTTCGCCTTGGCGATGTCGGCCCATGTTTCCTTGAGATCGGCAAGATGGAAGGGTTTTCGCTCGACCTTTGCCTTTTTCATAATCAGTGACTCCAGTTTTTCGATGATTGCATTAAGGGAGACGGGATTGCGACCTCCCCCAAGATTAATGATTTCATATCCAATTTTCTTAATCGCGGCGACGGTACCGGAGGCAATGTCGTCGACATATGTGAAATCGCGAGATTGAGAGCCATCACCAAACATTTGAATGGTTTCACCTTCAACAATCCACCTGATGAAGCGATAAGGAGCCATATCCGGACGGCCTGCGGGACCAAAGACGGTAAAATAGCGAACCACCGAAACATCCAAGCCATAAAGCTTGTGGTAACTGTATGCCAACAGCTCGGCCGCCTTTTTGGTTGCCGCGTAAGGGGAAAGCGGTTCGTTGACTGGGAGATCCTCGTTAAAGGGCATGGTTTGCCCCGCATAAAGGGAAGAAGTAGATGCCAGAACCAGCTTGCTACATCCAGATTGGCGCATGCAATCGAGTAAGTTGAGACCGCCTTTGACGTTTGTGGAAAGATAGACATGAGGGTTTTCCAAACTGTAACGAACTCCAGCACGAGCAGCCAGATTCAAGACTGCGTCAAATGACTTATGTTCATCAAAAAGCACTGACATATCTTCCCGGTTTTCAATATCAATTTTTTGAAAACTGAAGTTTTCCGCCTGAGGGAGGCTTTGGAGTTGAGAAATGCGCCAGTCCTTTAGTTCGACCGAGTAATAATCGTTAAGGTTGTCGATCCCAACGACTTGGTTGCCTTGGTCGAGCAATTTCCTGCAAACTTGGGAACCAATGAACCCAGCGGCGCCGGTAACAAGGTATTTACTGCTCAAGCCTGATAATATTTTTCGGGTTTGCCCCGAATACAGTTTCTCGTATCGACGATGGGGCAACGAAATGCGCTAAAATCGTAATCCCTATACATTTGATGATCCGTGGAAAGCAAGATGAGATCGTATGAGTCCTCTATTGGGACGGATTCTTTGCCGGCCAAGTCAATATGCTCGCGAGTTTTGGGAATGACCGGGACGAAAGGGTCATTATAATCGACTACTGCACCCTTTTCCAAAAGTTTTTCCGTAAGTACGAAAGAAGGAGATTCCCGACAATCGTCCACATTCGCCTTGTATGCCAATCCGAGAATCAAAATCCTTGAATCTTTGACCGCTTTACCTAAATCGTTAAGTGCGTTTGTAACTACTGAAATGACATAGCCAGGCATTGCGGTATTTATCTCACCCGCCAATTCTATGAAACGAGTATGTTTTTCATATTCGCGAGCCTTCCAAGTAAGATAAAATGGATCAATGGGTATGCAATGTCCTCCGAGACCAGGACCAGGTCTGAACGCCATAAAGCCAAAAGGCTTGGTCGCGGCGGCAGAAATCACCTCATGCACATCTATTTTCATTGCCTCATAAACAACCTTGAGCTCATTAACCAAAGCGATGTTGACGCTCCGAAAAATATTCTCAAGTAACTTGGTTGCTTCAGCAACCCTGCAGGAAGACACGCGATGAATGGAGTCGATTGCCATGGAGTAAAGCGACTCCGCCAAATCGCCACATTTCTCGGTATAGCCTCCAACGACTTTGGGAATAGTTTTAACGGAAGCATCCTCCCTACCAGGGTCCTCCCTCTCAGGAGAATATGCCAAATGAAAATCTACTCCGGCCTTCATGCCAGAACCTTGTTCAAGCACCCCTCTCAGTTCATCCTCAGTAGTACCGGGATAGGTGGTCGACTCAAGAGTAACAAGCACACCTTTTGATAAATGAGGAGATATGGTTCGAGCTGTATCCAAAACGAAAGAAAGGTCGGGCTCGCGATGATCATCCAATGGAGTTGGAACGCAAATCAGAATAGCCTCGACTTCGTTAAGTCGAGAGGGGTCTGTCGTTGCTTCGAAACGATTAGCATCTACCTGTTCAGCAATGCTTTTAGAAGAAAAATGTTTGAGGTAGGTTTTGCCAGAGTTAATGGAATCCACTTTCTTATGATCGAGATCAAACCCGAGTACGGAAAATCCAGAACGGGCAAATTGGAGGGACAAGGGAAGCCCCACGTAACCAAGGCCCACTACTGAGATTTTGGAGAATTTCTTAGACATGAGCTTGAGTGTTTTCCTTATTTGGATTTTTACATTTTTGAAGGAATTGGAGAAATAAAACTGCAAGGATTCCGAGAAACCCTCCACACATAGTCCCAAGAACGACAATCAGTCTACGATTTGGCTGTGCGCGAGCTTCGGGGACAATTGCGGGGTCGATAACTTTCAAGGCGAAATCCTCATTCACGTTTGCAAGCATGGCTTTTTGCTTCTCGGATTCTAGCAGTTTGTAGAGAACTGTACGCATATCCTGTAAGGTGGTCTTGGCCAATTCCTGCTCCAGATAGCCGATCCGCTTTTTAGAATCGGCAATGGCCTGTTCTCGTAATTGGTCATTCAGTTGTTTAACTAAGTCATTAGCCCATTGGGCAGCAACCTCGGGGTCTTTCCATGAAATAGAAAGAGTGATTAAGCCAGTTTTTTTATCTTCGGCAACAGATAAGATCGTTTTGAAGAAACCAATCCCTTTTTGCGGAGTAGGCTGATGTTCCGCAGATTCAACTATCCAAGTCTGATTTTTAGAATCCCAAATGTCTTCAAACAAGACAGATAATAATTTATTCCTTTCGATGAATACTTGAAGAAACTTACCTGATTTTAGAGTAGCAATGACCTGTTCCACATTCGAGTCATTTGGGATGGAAATGCCTGCCATAGCAGCCAATCCGCCGAATTGGCTAAAGGCGGAGGACGATCCACGTTCCTCCCGAACAGGTGCCAGAAGGGCTTCTGCTTTAAAGACCTCAGGTGTAACAAGGGCATAAGCAAAAGCCACGCCTGCACCTAGGACGGTTGCACTTAAAATTGTTTTCCATGCTGACAGGAGCGTGCGGATTAATTCAATTAAGTCGATCTCGTTTTCCCCAGTGGATGAAGGAGGTTCGATCATAACATATTTGGTGGATGATTTGGGTTCTTCAGTCATATGAATTGGATAGTGATGCTACCGCCCTTGGCCGTTTGCGAATTGCAAAGCCAATCGGTTGAACTCCAAAAGTATTGGCTTACTCAGAACTTTGTTTTGCCAAACGATCGCTCTTGCCAACGATCATCTTGACCCAAGGAAGCAATCGGCTCATTTGCCGATGCCATGCGGATAAAATCTCTTCTCGCCGGACCCCTCGCTTCTGCGACTGCTCATCATCTTCCTCAGATAAAAGTTTGCGGAGATGATCAAGCCTGGATATCCCCTTTTCCATGTGAGGATCTGCCTGTTCCTTTAGAAACCCTGCTACTAGTTTGCGTAATCGAATCTCGGCAGAGAAACGCTCTTTGCGATCACCTGGTGCATAGACGGACGAAATTGCTCCCAATTGACGCAGTGAACGCAAACCCTGACTGGCCGAACCCTTGCTTATGCCGAGTAGTTCCATGACCTCATTCATAGCCAAAGGCTGATCCCGACAAAAAAGAAGGCCGTAAATTTGCCCAAGCGACTTGGGGAGTCCGACCGACTGAACCGCGTTGAGAAAAAGATCTACTATTGCTACCTCCCATTCGGCCAAGTCTTCCAAGCTGGAATCATTCTTTCGAGAGGGTATGGAATAGGGCAACATTCGCTGTAAGAATACAGCAAAAATGAATTTGTTCAAGTATTTTTGAACAAAATGACCCGCGGCCGGGCCGACCTAGAAAAGTGTGGTCAAATTTAGAATGAATTCACGGCAGCGGCAGCTACTGCAAGCTGATAAATCACCTGTGTGCCTGAGGTCAAGGTTTCCAACCACCTTCCTTTTTCCAGATTGATCGGAACTACAATAACGTCACCCGCTTCAAGACTTGAATTATTCTTGATCGTATTGAACCAGCTCGAATTTCCTTTGGTCAGTACCGAGCCATTGGCCTTAACGGCAAAAACGCGACTCTCGTCCGCATTAGCCGTAAAACCTCCGCTCCTGTAGATATAATCCTTAATATTTAGTTTGGCATCGAAGAGATGGGAGGTCGCAAACTGAACTTCACCCACAACACTTACTTCGTAGGGAATACTTGGGACTACGAGCTTGTCGCCATTGCGCACTACTATGGAATTTTCGTCTTTCCCGCTGACCAGTTTCCCCAAATCAATAACCAGCCTTCCGGTTGACTTGGTGTTTTTTAATTTTGCAAGCAAACCATCGGCAACGGACTTAGCTTTTGTGGCGGTCTCTTCAGAACCGGCGGCCAAGGAGATATTGGCTACGTCGGTCTCAAGTTGCGTGATCAATCTTTTCTTTTGCTCTTCCTCCCTTTGCATCAGGTTCAAGCGGGTAAAAACAGCCCCGCGCGGAAACGCTTCCTTGGTAAAACCACCCGCCCGTTCAAACACACTCTTTAATGTCTCGTTTTTTTGAAAAATGTAAGTGCCAGGAAATCGGACTTCACCCAAAATTTCTACTGTGTTTGTTTCACTCCAAGACGGAATCGGCTTAATGCCAAGGACGTCTTTTGGCTGAAGCTTTGTTGCAATGGTTTTGTCCGAAAGAAGAGAACCCAAATTAGCATGGGTTATTTCTGCCGATGGGTTTGATGAATTGAGGTCCAATGTTTGCCGGGAAAGCTCGGACGTGACTGTAAAGGCCGAATCTTTCATGCCTCCGCCTGCAACGATAAGATCACCTACCGTCATATCGGACACGTAAGGATATTCGCCAGGGAAATGAACCATGCCAAGAACTCGAACACTGGCAATACCAGTTCCAGGATTTCCCTCATGGTGCAATTCTTCAATCAGGCTTCTTATAGTTCGCTCCCTTCTGGATTCATCTGTTCGCGAGAAAACGATTAGCCTATCTCTTTGCTCAAGAAGCAAATCCGTGTCTGAATTGGGTGCATTCAGAATCTTGTTGGGGGAGAAAGATAGGAATGAAATGTTTCCAAACAGACTCTGCCTTCTGATCAGTGCATAATTTAGATCGGCTCCATCCTTGAAGTGAGCAATCGATTTGAAGATATCGGAAATGCGAAGGCCCTCCTTCCACTCATAAAATCCGGGATACTCGACTTCTCCAACAACGGAAATGGCAATGCGGTTTGCTTCACTTACTTCGCGAATGTTCAAACGATCCCCATTCTTTATTTTGAATTGAGCATCCGCAACGGAATCCAATGTTTTAAATTGAATGAAACCAATGGAATTATCCACTCGCTCGAGGGTAATTGACGAAAACATAGCCCTATCGGAAAACCCACCACTGAGTTGAATAACGTCTGAAAGGGTTGAGTCGGGCGAAATCTCATAAATGGCGGGTCGTAAAACCTTGCCATCAACCCACACTCGATTCTTGACCGTCGGCAAAAAAATTACATCGCCTTCCTCCAATGCAATCTCAGATCTTTCACCCTTGAGCAAGAGATCATATAGATCGTAAACTTGGTCTGAAAATCCTTCACGCTTCAGGGTCAGTGTCCTAAGGGATGCAATCTCGTTCACCCCGCTTGAATCAAGAAGCAAACTGAAAAGAGAACTGCCCGCTGTAACCAACCTCTGTCCGGGTTGCTTGAACTCTCCCGCTAGAAATACCTTGATTTGCCTCAATTCGGAAATAGAGACGGAAACTCGTACCCCATCGCCCAATTGTTCGCTAACTTTCTCCTTAATCATGCCTTTGAGGGATTGAAAGGAATTACCTTGTTCAAGTATGTTCAATGGCCCGATTCCGGGAAATTGAATAATCCCGTTTCTACCTATTAGCACGGAGTACTGAGCATCTCTTTGACCATATAATTGGATGTCTAAATAATCTCCCGGGCCAATCTTGTAGTCGGACGGAATGGCAGTAATTTGTGAATCCATGCCCAAATATCCAAGGTGATGGATAGAATTCGGCAATCCGTTGAAGGCATCATATCCAAAAGGCAAAAGCTCGATGGATTCTTTCGAGCCAATTTTTCTGACATCTTCTGAAATTACGAAAAGTTGCAGGGCTTGAATTTCTCTCAGAACCTTTTCCAAATCATGCTTTCTATCCAAGAGAATAAATTTCTTTTCCGTTGAGAATCCATCATCTCCACTTCTCATTTTCTCAAGCTCAAGGCTATTTATAATGAGATCATCCTTTATCATTCCCTCGACCTCTGAAAGAAGCTCCAACTTGCTCTGTGACTCATTACGCAGAGACTTGGATAGCACGTCGTCTTGACCCAATCGATTTTCTTGGGGTATTCCGGTCGATGATGGCAAAGATTTTTCATTACCAAGGCTTTCCAATGAAGTTGCGTTGTTTCTTGAGCTAGACTTAAACCGCTCGTATTCGTGGAAAACGAGATTCCTTTGCTTAGAAGGTAAGCGATTGACGGCGTTGAGCATTTCGGGGGAAATGCCTTGAGCGAAAATGTTGCAAAAACCCGAAACCACCAACACAAAGATTAAAAGCAAGGGATGTTTCATAACTTGATCTAAAAAATTCGTTTAAGAGAGAAATAAGCGGTCAACCCGTTGTTTTTTGCAAGAGAATTATCTATTTTCAAACTCTCCCAACCCAAGGACGTAGTAACTTCCAAATCGTGATCCGGAAATGTTCTGGAATTATAAACTTCAACAGAGAGCATGTCGGTCGCGCAACCATTGGAAACGGAACTGGTTCCTGCTCCATCCTCATTCAGCACTCCAGTACGCAGCATTCCGCCCCACCCGACCTCATGACCCTGAAGCAAAATTACCCCAAGGCTCAAAATCCGCGAATCTTGGTCGCTCCAGTGCCCGATTGTTCGGCCAAGATACCTGTATCCATCATTGTAAATCGTATGCCCGTATGTTACGTTTCTGGAGTTCGGATCGTCCGTCCACCAAGTGGATGTCAAGTCGGCGTATTCGGCGAATACCCGAAGGGTCGAACTTTCGAGCGTTGCCCATGTCTCTACACCGTATTGAAAAAACAAGGCATTGGGCAGAAACTTGTCCTCATCTTCTCCCGCAACTTGTGCATATACGGCGAAGGGGAGATGGAAGGGTTTCCAACGGAAATCCAAACCAGCCAACTGATTACCAGGCTCTTTGGATTGATCCTGATGCCTTGAATTAGCACCATAATTGTCCTGACTGAGGAAGGCATCTACCCATGTCGAAAACCCTTGCGGTCTTCCTTCTCCGCCGAGTTGCATCATCCGGAAAAGCCCAATCTCCAAGCCTTCGACCAGAGTGGGTTCGAATTCGACCCGCATACCCCACAGATACGGATTCGGGACATGCCTTTCCTTCTCCATTCGACCGATGAAACTATGGAAGGACCAAGGGCCGATCCAAGAGAGCCACTTCGAATCGAAAGGTTCCGGAACACGGCGATCGAGGGACACTGCGGGAATGGGACGGGCATTCGAGGACAGGATCAAACTACCATCCCAACCTGGTCCCCACCAGCGCTCCACCTTGCCGAAGCTTCCCGACCAATTTCCCAACCGAGCGGCCAAGTAGGAACCATCTAGGTTCAGTCCCTCGTCCGCCCTGCCCTTCCAATCCGACTCAACGCCCGAGAGAGCAGACAGTGAAAGACGGGCGACAAATCGGTCGCTCATCCATGAAGCCTTGATCCGGGAATGAAAATTGGCTCGGGGTTCGTCGCCAAAGGAACGGGCCGTGACGCGATTATCGGCAAAGCCTATCGATGCTCTCAGGGGAGAAAGCCCCAAGTTACTTTCCCTTGCTAAGGTCTTTCCCAGCAAATCGTGGTTGCAAGCAATCTCGCCATCGTCTTTTCCCTCTTTGAGGCCTCCGAGCGAAAGAGGCCAAGTACCCATTATTCCAGAAATCGAACCATAATCCTTCAACAGTCTAATCTCGTGACGAAGAAAGGGGTCCGTCGGATCCAAAAAAGGCTCCGCAGCCAACTTCAGCCCGATCATGAAGGCAAACAGAAAGAGCAGGCGGGATAAAACTATATTTTCGTGCACTGCTACGAGGATTATTCACTATCCAAACTGTGGGCAATCCCAAAGAACTTCGATTTGGCTCGCTCATACAGGACTCAATCTCATAGATAGCACCAACCGTTCACCACATGGAAGACGATCCTCTATTCAGGCGAATCAGGCAACACGCGGAACTAAGGCTATCCTTCAACGCCTCCCAATCCGACAAGGACAGATTGGAGCAAATAAAGGAATTCATGAGACTGGAGAAGGAAATGCTTCTCCGCTACCACCAAAAGGGAGATTCCGGATTGCGGCTCACGAGGGCTCGATCCGTCATCATGGACGTCCTCATTCAAAGCCTCTTTGCCTACGCCATGGAGGTTGCCTTCGAAAGCATTGATCGCGTCAAGCCCATGTGCATTCTGGCTACTGGGGGTTACGGCAGAGGCGAACTAAGCCCACACAGCGACATCGACTTGATGTTCCTGTATCATCGAAAGTCCTTGGGCAAGTCTCTCGAACTTCTCAAGGAAACGATGACCAGGGAAATCCTTTATCCTCTCTGGGACACGGGAATGAAAGTCGGTCATGCGTCCCGCGAGTTCAAGGAAGCCATCTCGGAAGCTCAGAAGGACATCCGGAATAAGAATTCCATGATGGACGCCCGTTTTGTCTGTGGAGACAGGAAGGTAGCGAAAAAGTTCATTTCAGGCTTTCTCAAGTTTTGTCGCAGCAACCAACCCGGCAAGTACCTCAAGGAACTGCTTGGCCATCAGAAAGAGAGAAGGAAGGAGAAGGGAGGAACGGTTTTCCTGCAGGCGCCCGACGTCAAGAATGGCGTCGGCGGCCTTAGGGATTACCAGGGAATACTCTGGATGACGAAGGCCAAGTTCGAACGAGACGGGATGAGCGAGCTGATTGCCCGCAAGTACCTCAGTGAGGAGGAGGCGAAATCGTTCGAGGAAGCCTACTCCTTCCTCCTTCGGGTACGAAACGAGCTTCACTTTCGAAGCAAGAGGCCGGTGGACGTCCTGCATTTGGAAAAACAGCCCGAGGTAGCCCAAGGCCTGGGTTACCCTGAAGAGGATATCTTTCGCAGGGTCGAGAGTTTCATGGGCGATTATTATGCCAAAGCTCGAACGATCAACCAATTGTCCTCAATCCTCGAGCAACGTCTCGTCAATGACAGAGCGGGCTCGACTTCAAGCCTCAGTTTCTCAAGCGTTCTTCGGTCCTACCGCTCTTCTCTCGTCGAAAAAATGGACGGCTTCGAGCTAAGGGAAGACCAGTTGAGCGCCAGCGACCCTTCGGTCTTCGACGAGGATCCCGAGAGAATGATTCGACTGTTTCGTCATGCCCAGCGACATGCCTGCTCACTCTCTCCCGATCTGCGCTCCCTTGTCCGAAACAGGCTTTCGCTGATAGACTCAACCCTCATCAACTCAAGTTCCGCAAACGTCACCTTCCGCTCGATCATGCAGGAAATCGGAAACGTGGGTCCGACCTTGAGCGAGATGCATGAACTCGGCGTGCTCGGGAGATTCGTTCCTGAATTCGGACGATTGACCTGTAAGGTTCAACACGACCTTTACCATCGCTTCACCGCGGACATACACGTGCTTTACTGCATCAACGTCCTCGATAAGGTATTTCAAGGCAAGGACGACGCGTCGGTTCGTTATCTTGAGGTTCTGCGCAAGAACGAGGTTCCCGGCCTTCTCTATCTAATCCTCTTCATGCATGACCTGGGCAAGGATCAAGGACCCAAGGGACACTGCGAACGAGGTGTGGATATTGGCAGAAACCTCCTCAAGAGACTGGATATCGCTGAGGAAATGCACGACCGGGTACTCTTTGTCATCCGCAATCACTTGGAGATGGTTCGCTATGCCAACAAGTTCGATCTCGAGGATCCGGAGGTCATCGACTCCTTTGCCGCCTTTATCGAGGGTGAACAAAGGTTGCGCTTTCTCTACGTCCATACCTACTGCGACGCCAACGCGACCGCTCCCGATCTTTGGAACGACCACAAGGAGGAACTTCACACCCAACTTTTCACCAATACCTTGGCCGTACTTGAGGGCAAGCACGCCCGGAAGGACCCGAGCGCGCTAAAGAATGCCTACAGAGACATGGAGGTAGAAGGCGTCTCAAAGGATGAAATCCTTCGCCATCTCGATCAGGTACCCGTTCGCTATTTCTCGCATACCGGCAGGGAAGACGTGGCCCTTCACGTCGAGATGGTGAACAAGTTCGAGAAAAACGGAAGCGATTCCAAGCAACCGGTCATAAGCTGGAGAAACGATCTCCGGCGCACCTTGACCATCGTAGACATCGTGACCCGTGACAGGGCGGGCCTCTTTGAAAAGATATCCGGGGCATTCGCCGTAACGGGTATCAATATTCTTGGCTCGCGCGCCGTCACGAGGGAAGACGGATTGGTAATAGACGTCTTTTACGTGGAAGATGGGAACGGCGGAGTAGTCAACGACACCAAGACCCGAAACCGATGCGAGGAATCCATTCGCTCATTCCTTCTCGGAGAAAACTCGCCCGACAAGCTCATTTCGGAAAAGAGAAGAAAAACGGACAGCAGTCGGCTTTTTGCCACGGAGGACAAACTCGGAGCGAAGATCCCGCCGCGAGTCGACGTTTACCGAGACGTTTCCCTCGGCAGGACTATCGTCGAGGTACGAGCGGCCGACAGGGTCGGCTTGCTCCACCTTATAGCCAAAACCATCGCCGGTTGCGGATTCAGCATCCTCTTTGCCCGCGTCGCAACCGAGCAAGGTGTGGCAACCGACGTCTTCAACATTGAAAGAGCCTCTGATGAGGCGGATTTTTCACCTTCCAGGTTTCTGGAGCTTCGCGAGCAGATCAGCGACGCCCTCAACGAGGGAAAATATTATCACGAGGTCTAGCCCGGCGCCGGCAACGTCAGGCGAAACACGGTTCCCTTCGAACCCGATTCGACCAGTTCCAAGTCCCCGTCGTGCCCTCGGAGAATTCTCTTTGATATGGCGAGACCCAAGCCGGCCCCTTCCGCCCTCCCGGAAAGAAACGATTCAAAGATTCTATCCCTCAGGTCATCAGGTATGCCGAAACCCGTATCCTTCACGAGAATCTGAACCTTTCCCTCTCTTTCCCTCGAAGCCTCGATCAAAAGATCCCCACCTTCGGGCATGGCCGCCAAGGCATTGAGAATCAAGTTCAGCAAGGCCTGTTGGAGTTGACCCTTGTCGACGTAGACCATGACGTCGCGAGGGATCTCGTTCATGGATAACCGCACATGGGACTGCTCCAACTTCAGCCTGAGCAAAAGAGCGAGATCGTCCAATATCTCGCGGAGAGCAAAATCCTTCCGGAACGATTCCCTGCTCTTTCCAAAATCAAGAATTCTTCCTGCAATTTGATTGAGATGGTCGAGCTTTTCAGCAATCACGGAGAGGTCCTTGTTCTTCTTCTCGTCGTTTAGATCCTCTAAGTCCAAGGAATCGAAAAGAAGCCGGACCACCATGAGGGGATTTCTTATTTCGTGGGCTATTTCTGCCGCCAACGTGCCCAATGTGGTCAGCCTCTCGCTCTTCCTCATGCTCTCCTCGGAATCAAAGACGCGAGCGTAAAGGTTGGCATTCTCTATCGCGATTGCCCCGAGATCCGCCAAGGCTCTTACAATCATCCGCTCATCGTCATTGAACCTGTGGTGGCGATCCATGTAGAGGGAGAGCAAGCCTATGGGCTTCTCCTCGTATACCACCGGGGTTACCAGCATCGAATGCAGGTTCTCGTCCCGGATCAGTTTGACGAAATGATGTTCCTCGGTTCGAAGAATATCCCTTGCCTGGACCTGCCTGTTTCCCCGTAAGGAGGTCCCCAATATGCTTTCGGCCGGCTTCAAGGTCTCCTCGTAAGCGCGAGCTCCGGCGGCATCCTGGAGGGAGTGCAACTTAAGCAAATCCTTCTCATCGTCATACAGGAAAAGGGCAGAGAGACGACAATCAAAAAGGAGAAGAGCCTCACGGGTAATGGTTTGAAGAACTTCCTCCACCTTTCGCTTTCCGGCCATATCCTGTCCCACCAGAACCATAGTTTGCAATTGGTCGGCCTTTCTGCGGAGTTGCTGAATCATCCACATGCTCTCCAGCACCCTCCCCGCTTCGTTTGCCATCAAGACCAGCAAACGCAAATCATCCTCATCAAATGCTCCTTCCTCCAGCGAATCCACGTTTAGAGCTCCTAGAATGCGACCTCCCTCTCTCATAGGGGCGGCCATTTCGGAACGGATCCCCTTCTCCACCTCGTAGTATTTTTCCTCCTCGTCGACTTTCCCGGAAAGGAAAGGCTCGCCGTGGAGGGCAACCCATCCGGTTATCCCCACTCCCAGAGGCAATTCCAAACCCTTGCTTGATTTCGGTAGGCCCCGCTGCATTTCTATGATCAACCTGTCCGAATCAGCGTTCAGCAGGCAGATTGAAGCCGAGCTTGCACTGAAGATTCTCATCACCTCGTCCAGGATCCCTCCCAGAACCACTTGAGGGTCGGGTTCGCTCCCGGCCAAGGCGCTTATTCTGTAAAGCGCGTCAACCGCCCTTCGATCCGACTTGTCGACTTCTTCCGATTCGTGCACCAATTCAGCCTATCGCGCCACAGATCCAAGGCGAGCAGGATCGAAGGCTCTACTTGCCTTGTAGGAAATGAACCCATGTTTTCTCCATGGGTTTGCCGTAGAGGGAAGTCATGAAGGGTCGACAGGGGGGCCTCTTCGGTTGCTTGAGCAAACGCATGCCGGCTTCCTGAGGCAAACGATTGCTCTTCTTACTGTTGCATCGGATGCATGAAATGACGACGTTCTCCCAAGACGTGCCTCCCCCGCGGTCACGGGGAATGACGTGGTCCATATTCAAGTCCTTGGGTGGAAGATTCTTGCCGCAGTATTGACACTTGTATTCGTCTCGCTCAAGGAGGTTCTGCCGGTTGAATTTCATTTCCTGCATCAGCATCCTGTCGTAGTTGCGCAACAGCAGGACGCTCGGCACAATGACTTTCTGACTCACCGTCCTCACGACCCGGGCACCCGGTTCGTGCTCCATTTCCCGGCAATGTGCAAACCAGGACTCCCCATCGAACATCCGGAAACTGCCATCCTCGGCAAAGATCACTTGGGCGTGATCAAGAGCGAGCAGACAAAAAGCCCGTTCGACCCCAACTACGTTGACCGCTTGCCAGAGGCGGTTGAGCACGAGTGTCTGGTAACTGGTGTCCATCCGGATTAGTATATAACTGATTTAGGCATTCTCACGTCAAAGGGTTTTTCTCAATTTTTGCACGTCGAAGGTATCTCTATGAATCATCACGCAGGCTCTCGTCAGTAACTGCGCCCATCCTTGTTTTCATAGTAGTTGAGAAAGGCCTTATGGGCGACTCGGTACCCGCCCGGGGTCGGATAATCTCCCGTGAAATACCAGTCGCCCGGATGATCGGGAAGGGCGTCGTGCAAATTCTCGATGCTCTGGTAGATGACCTCCACGAGAACCTTTCCGTTGCCATTCCCATTGCTAACCAGTTCTGCGATCTTGGTGGAAATTTCTCTGGCGGAAAAGTTCTCGTAGACCCGCTTGACGTGATTGACCAGGCCGGGCTTGCCTTCCTTGAGGGCTTCCCTGCAGTTTTTCGCCACCTCCGAAAGAAGACCCTCGTATCCACCCTCCTTGATCAACGCCACGGCGGCCTGGAAAGCGATGAATTTTCCCAGTTCGGACATATCGATTCCATAGCAGTCCGGGTATCGGATCTGAGGGGCGGTGGAAGCAATGACCAACTTGCGGGGCCTGGAGCGGCCCAAAATCTTGAGGATGCTCTTCTTTAGGGTGGTGCCCCGCACGATCGAGTCGTCTATGCAGACCAAAGCGTCCTCCTCCTCCCGGACTACCCCATAGGTAATGTCGTAGACGTGGGAGACCAGTTGATCACGGCCGGATTCCTGACTGATGAAGGTACGAAGCTTGATGTCCTTGTTCGCGATCTTCTCCCCTCGGGGCCAGTTGTCCATTACCAGATCGTCAATCAGTTGGTCGGTCAGTTCACCCGATTTGCGCGCATCGGTCAGGCATTGCTTGACCTCCGCCCGACGGACCAGGCGCAACTGTTCCATGAAGCCGTAATAAGCGCTCTCGGCGGTGTTGGGTATGTAACTGAATACGCTCTTCGAGAAATCGGGGCCCACGGATTCGATGACGCTTGGTACAAGCAAGGCTCCGAGGGTCTTTCGTTCCGAATAAATATCCGCATCATTCCCTCTCGAGAAATAGATCCGCTCAAAGGAACAGCCCGTTTGTCTGGCCGGATCGTCGGCAAACCTCTCGACCTCAACCTCTCCGTTCGCCTTGGCAAGAACCAAGGTGCCGGGCTTGATCTCCTCGACCTCATCGATCTTCTTTTCGAAGACCGTCATGAGGGGCGCCCTTTCCGACGCCACCGCAACGACCTCATCGTCGACAAAGTAAAAGCCGGGACGAATACCCAAGGGATCCCTCATCGCAAAGGCATCTCCGTTTCCGATGATGCCGGCAAGGGCATACCCGCCGTCCCAATACTTGGAGGCATCTCTGAATACAGAGGGGAGATTGATTCGTTCCCCGATCCATCCGGTAAGATTCTCCCCAGGCACCTTTTCCTCCGCCGCCTGGGCCGTAAGCCCGTCGTTCATGGCATCGAGATAATAACCCGTTTCCTCAAGTATGGCCTGGGTATCGGTATCAAAGACAGGATGTTGTCCCCGCTCGACTAGCCTCCGGTTCAACTCATCGACGTTGGTCAGGTTGAAATTGCCCGCCACCATAAGGTTCTTACCCGGCCAGTTGCTTTTCCTAAAGTAAGGATGACAGGTCGAGGCGCCATATTCTCCCGAGGTTCCATACCTGAGATGGCCCAACAGAATCTCCCCCCCGTAGTCGAAGTGGCTCTTGATCGTTTTCGGGAATTCGGGGAAGGCCAGACCTTCGTCGATCTTCTTTCCGAATTGCTTGTGCTGGCTTTCGAAGATCTTCGTGAGGGCCTTCGAACTGGTGCTGCGCTCACGAAACATGAAAGCTTCCCCGGGAGGCATATTGAGCTTCATCGAACCGATCCCCGCTCCATCCTGCCCACGGTTATGCTGCTTCTCCATGAGAAGGAAAAGTTGGTTGAAGCCCCACAGTGGAGTTCCGTATTTCTCCGCGTAATAGGCCAATGGCTTGCGAAGCCTGATCAAGGCAATCCCGCAATAATGGCCTATCTCGTCGCTCATTGGCTCATCATTGACGGAATGGACTGGGCCCAGGTCTCATGTAGGTCGGAAACCCTCGCATCAAGAACCTCGCGGCCATCGACGGAAACCTTCATGCATCCGGAGGAGTTGGTCTTGCCTACAAGATGGGCCTGCAGACCAACCTTTCCCGCCGCCTCCAGCAGTGCGGACTCATGGACCGGGGAAACCGAAACCAGGACACGGCCCTGACTTTCTCCGAAAAGCAAGGCTGCCAGGCTCCCTGATTCGCCGAGCGAGTCGAAGGAGGCCGAGAGCCCAAGATCAGGATTCTCAAAAAGCATTTCCGACAAGGCAACCAGAAGCCCGCCCTCGGACAGGTCATGGGCCGCCAATAGCACGCCCTCGGAAATCCGGGAAAGGAGAAAATCCTGTAAAAGCTTCTCTGCGTCGAAATCAACCGATGGGACCTTGCCCTCCTTTTTGCCGAATTGGGTTTGCAGGAAGTAACTGCCCCCGAGTTCGTGAGGCAATCCACCCACCAGTATGACCGACTGGTCGGGCCCGGAAACGAAACTGCGGGTCACGCTTTCCTCTTTCTCGATCAGGCCGACCATGGAGACGACCGGCGTCGGGTCTATGGCGCCTTCGCCATGCTCGTTGTACAGGCTCACGTTCCCACCGACCACCGGAACGTCGAAGAAAGAGCAGGCGTCCGCCAATCCCTTGACGCATTCCTTGAGCATGAAGAAAGCCTCGGGCTTGTTCGGGTTGGCGAAATTCAGGTTATCGGTCACCGCCAAGGCCCGGGCTCCCGAGCAGGCAAGGTTGCGCATGCACTCCACGAACGCGATCCGGGCGCCCTCGTAGGGGTTGAGATAGCAAAAGCGGTTGTTGCAGTCGTTCGAGATAGCCAATCGCTTGTCGATCCCCGCGATGCTGAGATGAACGACCCCCGCATCGCTTCCCGGTTCCACCGTGCATCCCGACATGACCATGTGGTCGTACTGACGCCAGATCCATCTCTTGGAAGCGATGGTGGGGTGCGCAAGCAGTTTCTGCAAGGATTCCCCTACCCCATCTTCAGGCAACTCGGGCAGGGACTCTTGCGACCAGGAGCGGGCTTGGGCGACGTGCTCCGGCTCGGTTGCCGGTTGATCGTAGATGGGGGCCTCGTCGGTGAGGGATTTCGCCGGCAAGTCCGCCACCACCACACCCTTGTGGCGAACCACCATGCGATCCCCTTCCTTGACCTCCCCTATTCTTGCGGCGTGGAGGTCCCACTTCTCGAACACCTCCTCGAGTTCGCGCTCGCGGCCACGCTTCACGATCACAAGCATTCTCTCCTGGCTCTCGGACAACATGATCTCATAGGAATTCATGCCCGTTTCGCGCTGGGGAACCAGGTCGAGGTCTATCTCGATACCCGAGTCTCCCCTCGAGGCGGTTTCGCAAGTCGAGCAGGTCAAGCCTGCCGCGCCCATATCCTGTATGCCCACCACCAAACCCGGAATAGCCATCATCTCGAGACAGGCCTCGAGCAGGAGCTTTTCCATAAAGGGGTCGCCCTTCTGGACTGCAGGACGATCCTCGGTGCTTTCCTCCGTCAGCTCCCGGGAAGCGAAGCTGGCCCCACCCAGTCCGTCCCGTCCCGTCCCGGGCCCAACGTAGTAGACCGGGTTGCCTACGCCGGTAGCGGCCCCCCGCTGGATATCCTCGTGCCTGAGTATCCCCGCGCAAAGGGCATTGACCAGAGGGTTCCCCTCATAGCAATCATCGAAGTAGACGTCTCCTCCCATATTGGGGATCCCCAAGCAATTGCCATAATGGGATATTCCACTCACCACCCCACGGAAAAGCCTTTTCACCAAGGGGGTTTCCAAGGAACCGAAGCGAAGGGAGTTGGTCAGCAGGACCGGTCTCGCTCCCATTGTGAAAATATCCCGGACGATTCCACCCACCCCGGTCGCGGCTCCCTCGAAAGGCTCGATGGCGCTGGGATGATTGTGAGACTCGATCTTGAAGGCAACCCCCCATCCTTCGCCCACGTCGATCACCCCCGCATTCTCTTCCCCAGCCTTGACGAGTACCTGTCCGACGGCGTCCTTGTCGGCCTTCTCCGTAGGGAAAAGGCGCAGCAAACGACGGGTATTCTTATAGGCGCAGTGCTCCGACCACATGACGGAAAAAATCCCCAGTTCAGTCAAGTTGGGCACACGGCCGAGAATCCCGAGAACGTTCTCGTACTCCTCCGGAAGCAGACCGTGCTCGGCAACGAGCTCGGGGGTTATCTCCACGTTCAGGCAGGGATCGGGGTTGGGCGGAAGAGCGGGGATAACTTGTTCGCTCATGACGACGCAACCTCCAACGGGTCCTTGCTGACCAAGGGTTCGAGAAAGGCTTCCAGTACGGGCAGGCCATCCCGGTTGGGATGATAGGGTTCGACCGCCCGTTCCGGGTGGGGCATCATGCCGTATACGTTGCCTCTCGAGTTTCGGATTCCCGCAACGTCGTTGGCCGACCCGTTGGGGTTTCCCTGGTAACGGAAAAGGATTTGATCATTCGCCTCGAGGTCCCCCAGAACCGTTTCGTCCGCCCTGTAGTTTCCCTCGCCATGGGCAATAGGGAGCGCGATGGAGGAGCCCAGTCTTTCCCGGTTGAACCGCTCGTTGGAATCCTCCACCAGGAGAGGCTGAGTGAGGCATCGGAACTCCAGGCAATCGTTACGGACCAAGGCGCCGGGCAGAAGCCCCGCCTCACAGAGGATCTGAAAACCGTTGCAGATACCCAGCACCGGGCCGCCCTTGCCCGCAAACTCCCTGAGATCCTTCATAATGGGTGAAAACCTGGCAATAGCCCCACACCGCAGGTAGTCGCCGAAGGAGAAGCCACCCGGAACGATTACGGCCTCAGTCTCGGCAGGCAGGGGAGACTTGTGCCAAATTCGACTGGCCGGAACTCCCAGAACGTCGGCTACCGCGTGCTCGGCATCCCAGTCGCAATTGGAACCCGGAAACTGTAGAATGGCCACCTTCATAATAATATCCCCGTCTTACTCGCTCCCTTCCGACTCGTTTGGCTTTTCCTCGAAAGTCTCCTCAACCACTGGGTTCGTGAGTGTTCCCACACCATCGATCTCGACCGTAACCTCGTCCCCCGGAACCAAGTATCTCTTGGGGTCGCGGGCATCCCCGACCCCCGAAGGAGTTCCCGTAAGGATGAGGGTTCCCGGCAACAGGGTGGTGCTTCCACTCAGGAAGGAGATGAGGGTGGGAACGTCGAAGATCAAGTCGTCGGTGGAGGATTCCTGCATTTTCTCATCATTGACGAAGGTCCGTATCGTGAGCTTGGAAGGATCGGGTATCTCGTCGGCGGTGGCCAGGCAGGGACCGGAAGGGCAAAAGGTATCGAAGCTCTTTCCCCGGCAAAACTGACCGCCTCCCTTTTCTTTCTGCCAGTCCCGGGCGCTGACGTCGTTCACGCAGGTATAACCGAGAACGCAGGAAAGGGCTTCCTCCGGAGGTACGTTCTTGCAGGGTCGGCCGATGACGACCCCCAGCTCGCCCTCGAAATCGACCCTGTCGCTTCTCATGAAGCGGGGAAGTACGATGGGATCGCCCGGGTTCTGGATGGAAGTGGGAGCCTTCATGAAGATCATCGGGTATTCCGGTAACTCGCTTCCCGATTCCTCGGCATGGGCCCGGTAGTTGAGCCCTACCGCATAGATGCACCTGAAGTCGATGGGAGTAAGAAAGGAAAAGGGGCTGATTTTTTGATCGGTGACCTCGAAATCCCCGTCGTCCTTCTTGAGAATGAGGAAGGGTTGTTCCTCCTCATCCAGTCGGCCGAATCCCATGGCTCCGGCCTGATCCAAGTAGCGGAAGATTCTCACCCTGGCTCGATCTCGAAGCGGTAGTCCTCGATTACCGGATTGCTGAGCAACCCGTCGCACAACTGGTCCAGTTTTTCCCGCAATTCCGGGGTATCCTCACCCGTCACCTCGAAGGTCACGGTCTTGCCGACGCGCACACCGGCAAAGTCCTGGTGGCCCAAGCTTTTCATCGCCTGTTCGACCGCCGCGCCCTGAGGATCCAAAACCGTTGCCTTGGGTGAAACAAAAACCGTAACCTTCACGAGGTCATCTTAAAGAAGGGTCATACCCAAACCTTTCAACCTTATTTTGCGCACGTTGGAAAAAAGATGCCCCCATCAGGCCGACGAACGGGCCATGGGATGAAAATTGGCATGCTCGTCCAACAGGCGCTCGGCCTCCACCCGGGTGTAGACTTGAGTCGTCCCGACATCCGCATGTCCAAGCATTTCCTGGACTGCCCGGACGTCCGCTCCACCCATCAAAAGGTGCGTTGCGAAGGAATGCCGCAAGCCATGCGGACTGAGGTTCTTCGCGATGCCTGCCTTGCGGGCGTATCCCTTGACCAAAGCCCATACCGTTTTCCTGGAAATCGCCTTTCCCCGCATGCTGAGGAAAAGTTCCCCGCCCGTACCGGGCTTGACCAAGTGGGGACGGCCCCCGTGAAGATAGTTCCGAACCGCATCACATGCATGCCTGCCCACCGGCACGACCCTTTCCTTGGACCCCTTCCCGAAGATTCGGGCAAAACCCTCATCCGGATCGATCGCGGTCATGGGGATGGAACAAACCTCCGACACCCGCAAACCACTCCCATACATAAGTTCGAACAAGGCCCGGTCGCGCTTGCCTAGCGGAGTGCCCAAGTCGGGAGCCGAGAGAAAGCGTTCCATTTCCTCTATCGTCAGGTACTCGGGGAGAAGGCGGGCCGTCTTGGGGTTGTTCGTAAGTTCCGTAAAATCCTCCTTGAGCACCCCCTCCCCGACCATGTATCGGGCAAGCATACGGACGGCCGAGAGCTTGCGCGACAAGCTGGAACCGGCATAGGCTTCCTCAGTGAGGGATGAGAGCCATTGGGAAAGATGTTCAACCCCCACTTCCCTCCAGCCCGAGATACCTTGCTCGGCCAAGTTTCCCGCAAACTGGACGAGGTCGGCCTCATAGGACTCCACGGTATTCGGGGACAAACCCTTCTCGAGCTGGATCCAGGCAAGGAATGAACTGAGTTCTGCCTCGAGGGAGGGAGGAGGCTCGAGGGGAGGGTCCCCTCTTTTTCTTCGGCGTACTTCGCTTTTCGCTCCCATCGCCGCCTCAGCCGGGTGGTGCGACCGGAGCCAGTTCGCCGGCAAACAATTTCCGGTAGATTCGATTGACCGGGGTCTCCAGTCTGCTAACCATGAATTTCTCCCTGCTCAGGGCGCCATACCCGTAGCGGTAGCTCGCCGCCAGGCGGGGGTAGGAAAAGATACCCCTGCTCTCGAGCATGCCCTTGAGCTTCTTGAGATAAAGCATCCCTACCTCGACGTTGGTCTCCCAGTCGAAGGCCTGACGGTAGTGCAGGTCGGTCGCGTCCTGCCAGGCCGGTTCGGTAAGCTGCATCATTCCCCGGGCAACCGAGCTCTCGGCATTCGCATCCAGGCTGCTCTCGGCATGGCAGATCGCATAGACGAACTTGGGTTCAAGCCCGAGTGCGGGAGCCTCCCGCCTGATCTTTTCCCAGACTTTTTCCTTGGGTACATAATCGGCGCTCCGGTCAAACAGTTGGCAGGATGGCAGAATGGCGCACGCCAAAAGGCCGACCAGAAAGGCATTCATCCGTTTTTCCCACACAACTGCCCAAGCTAACCACCAGACCCATCCCTAAGCAAGAAATTTGATCCGAAAAACCTCAGGAACCAAAGTCCATCGCCAAGAATACGAAAAGGGCCAGTAATACGATGCCCAGCAGAGCGGTGACACCGACTTGGAAGACCCCCAGTCCGGTCCTTCTGGCCAACTTGGCCTTAGCCTTGGCCTTGGGGCCGGACAGGAGCCCGGCTTCATACATGGGGTCGAAAAGTAGTTCCACGACATGCACGTGCCCCGCCTTGGCGAATTCGCAAACTCTGCCCGCGACCTTGCCGATGAAAAAGCCGTGGGCTCTTTCGTTCAACTGATTCCAGAATGAATCCATGGACCGAACGAAATACCTTCCAGCCTTGCGGTAAAACCAGTCGACGTCCAAATTGACCGATGGAAGCTCCTTTGGGTATTGGCCCCAGCGGTTAAGCAAAGTGAATGCCAAGGCTGAAAAAAGGAGAATCTCCAGCTGTGTGATTACATGAGTGGCGTCAAAGGGATTATAGCCCATGGCTTGGTTGGGAAGTTTCGAGTAGAGCCATTCGTGGTTGCAACCCAGAAATATGCAAAGGAAGGAGGACAAGCCCATTGCGATGAGCATATTGACCGGAGCTTCCTTGGTGCGTAGTCCCGAGTCATGAGCAAAGAAAGCAAAGAATGGAATTTTTATACCGGCATGATGGAAGACCCCGGCTGAGGCAAAAATCAAGCAAAGCCAAACCAGAATATGATCGTTACGAGCGGCTTCAGTTATGATTATTGATTTGCTGATAAAGCCGCTGAATAACGGAAATGCGGAAATCGAGGCCGCTCCGACGATACAAAATCCCGTGGTCCAAGGCATTGACTTGTAAAGACCGCCCAAGTGAGAACCTCTTATTTCTCCAGTCCTAAGAAGGACGGCTCCCATACTCATAAAAAGCAAACCCTTGTAAATGACGTGAGTGAATGCATGGGCAATCGCTCCATCCAAAGCCAATTTGGTCCCAATTCCTATACCCACTACCATGAAACCGATTTGATTGATTTTGCTGTAGCAAAGGACGCGTCGCAGGTCATTCTCGATGACCGCGTAAAAAATGGGAAACATCGCCATGACGGAGCCGACCAGAATCAGAATCTCGGCCCCTGGAAAAAGCCGGGCGAGAATACAGATCGCGCATTTGGTAGTAAAGGCGCATAGCCAGACCGGTCCTGTCGGAGTAGCCTCCGCATAAGCATCCTTGAGCCATACGTGCAAACCCGGGAAAGCGGCTTTGATTCCTATTGCAATCAGAATCAAGACAGACCCGACGTCACCTTCCTCGAGAGGATTCGTGAGAGAGACCAATGCTAGCGCCTCTTCGCCGTTTTCATGATATCGGAGGATGATTCCGGCCAATAGCAAAAGTCCCGAAGAAATATGAAAGAAAAGGTATCTGAATCCCGACTCCTCCGAAATTTTGTTACGCCTCCCCCAAATTTGAAAAACGGAAGTGATGGCAAGAGCTTCCCACCAGAGAAAGAGTGAAAGCATGTCCCCGGCAAAAGCAACGCCTACCGCCGATGCGGCGTACAGTAAAGCCATCGAAACCTGCCAACGATCTCGAACGTGAAAGGAATAAATGCCGGCCACTAAAGCGGCTATGTGAAATAACAAACCGAATAGCCACGCCTGTTGATCGACCATGACCGATTTGATTTCAAAACCGAAAAGTGAAAGGGTGGAAAAGTAATCGTTCTCCAGACCACTCACATGATAAAGACCCACAAGTGGGACAACAACCATGACAATGGAAGCGGCTCTGCCCTTGAGAAAAGCGGCCGCTATACCACCAACAAGGAGCGCCATGGCCGGATGCGCGCCAAGCTCGGCGCCGGATGCTAGTGTCATGGCGTTCATTTTTCCCAATAGTCCTCGTCTCTCATGAGAATTCTTTTGCCATTCCAACTCCTCATTAGCTTTGAGGCGTAAACCAAAGCAACGCAGGCGACGAACCCATACACCCCGTAGAATGCGGGAAAAACATCGAGATCATGAATAAGGAAATCTTTGTCGAAGGAGGAATGCTTGTGAAAGAAAATACTGTAGATCAGGTCGGCGAGCAGTACTAAACCGCAAAGGGCGTAGAAGCCGAGGATGAACTTACGAACGTTTTGCCGGCTGTCCAACCAGTGTTTTTTCTCGTTTGTCTTGGTGGTTTTCTTACTCATCCTTGTTCAGACTTTTATTGTGCGATGCCAGCCAAGCGCAAGAGCGGAGCCGAAAGGAAAAAGAGGGCGAAACACCCAAGGGCGGTCAAGGCAAGAGGAAGTACGCAAGTCCAGGGAGCCTCCTTGATCCCGGAATCCTCGTCCGTCTCGTCGGTCCGGAAAAAGGCGGTCACAGCAACCGGAAGAAGGTAAAAGACGTTGAGCAACGAACTGATCAGCAGAACGACCACTACCCAAACCGCATCCCGGTCCAGGGCCCCGAGGGCAAGGTACCACTTGCTCACGAACCCACCGAGCGGGGGTAGCCCGATCACGCTGAGCGAGCCAATCATGAAGGCTCCCATGGTGATGGGCATCTTTCTGCCCAGCCCGCGCAATTCGCTGACGTATTTCTTGCCCGTGGCCACGAAGATGGCGCCGGCGCAAAAGAACAGGGTAATCTTGCCACAGGCATGCATGGCGATGTGAAGGACCGAACCCCCTGCCCCGTTCTGGGTTGCCAGGGTCACGCCCAAGGCGACGTAACCGAGCTGGCCGATGGTGGAGAAAGCCAAGCGGCGCTTCAGGTTGTCCTGCGAAAGCGCGATGAGGGAAGAAATCAGAATCGTGGCGCAGGCCAGGGCGATCATCCAATCCTCTCCGTCCAGGGAACGGAGGACATCGAAGCCAAAGACGTCGGCATAAACCCGGTACAAGCAAAAGACCCCGACCTTGACCACCGCCACGGCATGCAGGAGGGCGGATACGGGGGTGGGCGCTACCATGGCCCCGGGAAGCCAGGAATGAAAGGGCATGATCCCCGCCTTCGCAAAACCGAAGGTGAAGAGAAGCAGAAGGATGATCTGGGTGGTCGAGCCGAAGGCTCCGACCTTCCCGTCGTCGCCCATGAAGTCCATCGCGACTTGTCCTCCCTCCAACCAGACGTAGCACCAGCTCAAAGCGGGGAGGAGCAGGCACAGGGACGTGAAGAGCAAATACCCTAGGTAGGTCCTGCCCCCCGTGCGGGCGCTTTTGTCCTGCATGTGGGTGACCAAGGGGAAGGTCGAGACGGAGAGCATCTCGTAAAAGAAATAGATGGTCAGCAAGTTGGCTGAAAAAGCCACCCCCATGGTCGCGGAAAGGGAGATTGCGAAGAACGAATAGAATCGGGTCTGCGCATGCTCGTGCAGACCGCGCATATATCCGATGGCGTAAAGCGTGGTCGCGATCCACAGGACCGATGCGACCGATGCGAAAAGCAAGCCCGTTCCATCCACCCGCAAGAGCAAGGGCACGTTCGTGAACACCTGCCAAATTTGATATTCGAAAATCACTCCGCCGAGAACCTCGGGGATCATGGAAAGAACGACGGCCGCCTGTGCGAACGCGGCCATGAAGGTAAAGGTTTCGCGCAGGTTCTTGTGTCTCTCTCCCGCCCAGACTATGCCCAGCACCCCGATCAACGGAATGACGAAGGACAGGAAAGGACGGACGTCCTCGATGATGCGCGGGTCGGTCATTTGCTTACCGCCTCCTTGGGTAACTCAGCTTCGTGGGGCAGGTTTTCGAGGAAGGTCTCGATCTGGTTGACGACGTCCTGGTTGTAAATGCCGATCACAAGCACGACAGCCGCCGCGAGAAGAAGGGGTATCAGCATGCTGAGCGGACCTTCCGAAAAACGGGTTTGCTCCTCGGTCAACCCGAGATCGCCATGGCCCTTCCCGAGGTTTTCTCCACTCTCGCTAACCGCCAGGTGAATGCGCTCGATCAAGCGGAAGAACAAAACGACCATGACCATGGTGGAGAAAAGAAGCGCCACCAGGTATTCCCAGCGCTCGGAAACCATCGCCCCCGTGATCAGGTACCACTTGCTGAAAAATCCACAAGTCGGAGGGAGCCCGATGATGGAAAACCCGCCGATGAAAAAACCCGTCATGGTAAGGGGCATCTTCGAGAAAAGACCGCGCAAGCCGTCAAAATTGGTGGTCTTGCATTTGCGCAGGATCAAGCCCGCTCCGAGAAACAGGCACAACGTCATGCAAGCATCACTGATGACGTGGAAAATCGAACCAATCATGCCGTAATAGTTATACACCCAAATCCCGCCGACCATATACCCCACCTCGGCCACGATCAGGTAAGCCAGCATACGCTTGATCTCGCGCTGGGCAAGAGCCATGATGGCGGCGGAAACGATCGCCACCACCACCAGCCAGGGCAAGATCTCGGCCCAAAGGGTCGAATCGAACGAGAACTCCACTCCGAATACCGTCAGGACGACCCGGATCATCACGTAAATCATGACCTTGGTGACGAGCGGAGCAAGCAGAGAGGACGTCGTGGTCGGGGCGTGGCAATACGCATTGGGCAACCAGGCATGAAAGGGGAAAAACGCCATCTTGATCAGAATGCCCAGGCAAATCAGGACGAACGCGACCTGCATGCTCGCGGAATCGGCCAAATTGTTTTCGGTTTCCACGCTTGCCACGATTGCGTCATGGATCCCAACCATGTTGAGGGTTCCTGTCGTGATGTATACGTAACCGACCCCGAGCAGGTAGAGGGAGGCCCCGATGGTGCCTAAGATCACGTAATTGAAAGTGGCGGCGGCGGCCCGGTTGGAACCCATCGCGATCAGGCCGTATCCGGTCAGGGCGGCCACCTCGATGAGGACGTACAGGTTGAAGGCATCCCCCGTCAGGCATATCCCGGCCAAGCCGGTGACCTGAAGAAGAAAGAGCGAATAGAAAAGCGGTTCCTTATCGGGGGTCTCCTCCTCCACCGGGATCTTGGAGTAGATCGAAACGAGCAAGCCCACTCCGAGAACGACCAAGGTGATGAGGGCTCCGAGAAGATCGGCCCGGAACTCGATGCCCACGCCCCGGGGATAAGAATCCAGAGACCATCCGCCCAGGACGTAGGAAACCACGTGCGAAGGGGAACCGGACGCTTGAATCAGGGTCACGGCCCCGGCCAAAAATGAGCCCGCCATGGAAATGACCGCTATGTACCAGCAAGCCTCGCGTTTGACCATGCCAAGCAAGGCGCACAAGACCGATCCGAAGAGAGGGAAGATGAAAATCCAGGCAATCGCGTTGTCCATCATTTCTTCTTGCTTGCAGGCTTGGAAGCCCGCTTGGTCGGCGTTTTCTTTGTGGATTGGCGCTTGGTGGGGTCCGGAACCGGCTGTTCGTCCTTGCGGGTCCGGGCGTCCACACGCTCGAGCTTAACAAGCAACTGGTCCTCCTCGATGGTGCCATAGCCCTGATAGATTCGTTGGGTGAGCGCAAGGGCCAAACCGAGGGTGGCCACGCCCACCACGATTGCAGTCAGCATGAGAACGTGGGGAAGCGGATTGGCATAACCGGCAACCTGCTCTGCGTGAAGCTCCTCCCATTCAACGGCGGCATCCGCATGCTCTACGTCAGGATCGTGCTGCTCTCCGTGAGGAACGTGCTCGGGCAGATAGATCGGAATGGTCGCATCCGTCTTCACTCCGATCGAGACGTAGAAGAGAATGATCGCGGTTTGGAAAATCGACATCCCGATCAGTTTCTTGATCAAATTGTTCTTCGCGATCATGGCATGAAGCCCGATCATGAGCAGGACCACGTAGATCAGGTAGTTCAAGCGTTCCAGGAACAAATCGTTTAGAAGGTCTCCGAGCTCAAACATCGTATCCGGATTCCTCGCAGGCTTAGAGCCCGCCTTCCAGTTTTCCCTCCGAAGAGAGGTTGGCATAAAGGGCGAACATGATCGCGGTGACGGTCAAGCCGACCCCGATCTCAACCCCCAGCATGGCATGGTAGCGGGCCATCTCCCGGGAAACCGGGAGCACCTTCGCGAGTTCGGCGTAATCAAGAAATTCTCCCCCGAGAAACATGGAGAGCAAACCTATTCCACCGTAAAGAATGATCCCGGCGGCGGCCACGATTATGCACCGGTTCATGGGGAAACGGGCCAAGGCGGTTTCCAGATCCCAGGAAAGCGCGACTAGAATGAAACTCGCTCCCATTAGCACGCCGCCCTGGAATCCGCCCCCCGGACTGACGTGACCGTGAGCGAGGACGTAAAAGGCGAAGATCTGGATGACCGGAACGATCAGACGGACGGTATTGGTCACGATCAGGTCGGGCTCGACGTCCACGATGTGATCAAACCTGACCGAGCCCTTCTTGACCGAGTTCTTGAGGATTGCCAAAACGGCCATCCCGGCGATGAACACCACCACCGTCTCGAACATGGTATCGAAGCCCCGATAATCCGCCAGCACCGCGGTGACCATATTGGGCACCTCTGTATCCACCCCCGTATTTGCGATGAAGTGTGAGGAAACCGGGGATTTCGATGCCGGAGACTGGGGATCGCCCCACTCGGGAAAATCCTTGGCCGCAAAAACCAAAAGGAATCCGACGAGGAGGACCGGTATCAAACTTACGGACTTCATCAGTCGGAAGAATTCCTCTTCAGGTTGAAAATCGTCGCGACCAACACCACCGTGCTGATTCCCGCTCCCACCGCAGCCTCGGTAAACGCCACGTCCACCCCGCCCATCTCGGCCCATAGCAGGCACATCAGGAAACTGTATATTCCGAAGACCACGGCAGCGGTCAGCAAATCCCTGACCCTAAGGGAAACGAGGGCGGCGGCCACCAGGAGAAGCAATATCAAGGTGTTGAAAAGCTCGAGTCCCATCTTACTTCTTCTTTCCTCTTTTCTTCGATTTCTTCAAGTCCTCCTCCGTCATGGGCATCTCGTCATCCTCGAACGCCGCCCTCATGAGCGCATGCGAACTGGTCGGAGTGGACAGAAAGATGAAAAGCACCACCCCCATGATTTTGAGAAACAAAAGCCAGCTCTCGAGGGAAAAGTCTTCCATCGTAAACAACCCGAAACCGGCAAGCATGAGCATCGTGGAAAGGGTGTCCCCCTTGCCCGCGGCATGCATCCGGGTGTAAAAGTCGGGAAACCTGAGCATCCCCACCGAAGTGCCCAGAAAAAAGACCAGACCAAGAAAGCCAAGGAACATGCCGAACCAATGAAGGGGATAAAGACCCCCGCCCTCGGAACCGGCGCTTGCGGCAAGGAATTGAAAATCATCCGGGCTCATGACTTCTTGTCCTTGGCTTCGAGTTCCTTGAAAGGAATCGAATGGTTCAAGTAGCGCGAAACCACGATGGCCGCCACGAAATTGAGCAACGCATAAGCGATCGCAAAGTCCACGAACATATCCACCCGGTCGTAGACGGTGCCGATGATTACCAGAAGGACGGCGGTTTTCGTACCGATCACGTTCACCCCGAGAATCCGGTCGAACCCGGTCGGCCCGACCCAGATCCGGTAGACCACGGGAATCATCATCACAAAAAGGGCCGCCCCCATGATCAATGGAAAGTACTCGGTCATTTCTTCTTCAGCACTTCCGGTTCGAACACCTCGGCAACCTTGCGCTCGATCGCGCCGGTCAGCAAATCGTCCTCCAGGAACTGGCTCATGGTATGAACGTGAAAGACCTCTCCCCGGATGAGCATCGTGATCGTGCCCGGTGTGAGGGTGATCGAATTCGCCAGCACGAACTTTGCAAAATCAGTCTTCAGGTAGGTCTCGAAGGTCACCACCCGGGGGGACATTTCCTCGAAGCCCTTTTGAGTCATGGCCAATTTGAAAACGTGCAGGTTCGCCTTGACCACCTCCCAAGTGATCCAGGGAAGATAGCGGATGAAGGCCCAAGCCTCAAGCAGGCGGGCTTTCAATCCCTTGGTCCGGTCGTGGTAGAGCAGGTCATGGGAGAGGTAGGCCACGATCAGGCAGGAGACGACCCCCAAGCCATGGTGGGTATTTCCGGATAGAACGACCCAGTTCAGGAAAAGAAGCAGAAATACTACGAGGGGATACACGCTGAAGTAAAGAAGGCTATACTAAGACCTCATTCTGACAAAAAGAGATTTTTAAGTTTGGGCAACACCGAACGGAAAAAATGGCTTTTTTATCGTTTTCCAGTCGTTCGCAAGTATTACTCCTAGATCCCTTGAATTCTTGCCAAGCAAAAAGCCAAGCACTAGGATAATTGACATGCTAGTACTGCTCTCACCCGCCAAGACTCTCGATTTCGAGACCCCCGCAGGAACCGAAACCTGCACCCAGCCGGACTTTCTCAAGTTCTCGAAATTCCTAATTGGGGCCCTCGGCAAACTCAAGCCCGGTGAGATAGCCGAACTCATGAGCATCAGCCCGAAGCTTGCCGACTTGAACCACCGTCGCTTCCGGAAATGGCAGGCGTCCCATGACCTCAAGAGTTCCAAGCAGGCGGTTCTCGCCTTCAAGGGCGACGTCTACGAGGGCCTGAAGGCCTGGGAGTTCGGGGCAAAGGACCTCGCCTGGGCCCAGGATCATCTGCGTATCCTTTCCGGGCTTTATGGTCTGTTGCGGCCGCTTGATTTAATCCAACCCCATCGCCTGGAAATGGGAACCGTTTATGCAAACCCAGCCGGCAAGGACCTCTACGCCTTCTGGGGAGACCGCATCAACGAGGCCCTCAACGAGCAGATGAAGGAATCCGGATTCGAGTTCCTGGTCAACCTGGCTTCCCAGGAATACTTCAAGTCGGTCCGTGAAAAGAACCTGCAGGGGACGGTCGTCACGCCCGTCTTCAAGGACGAGAAGAACGGTCGTTTCAAGATCATCAGCTTCTACGCCAAGAAGGCTCGCGGACTCATGAGCTCCTTTCTCATACGCGAGCGCGTGGACTCCATCTCGGGACTTTTCGATTTTTCCGAGGCGGGATACCGTTACTCAAGAAGCGAATCCTCCGACCTCTCCCCCGTCTTTCTCCGTACTGAAAAAAACCGGGCCGCGGTCTGACTCCCCTCCTCTCTCCGGAAAATGGGAACCCTTCTTCGTCTTGTATTTGGTTGCTTGATATTTTTGCCATTTTTCGGCTTAAATTCCAGCCCTTCGGAGAAGCGTTCTTTTCAAGTCGTTGCCTACAACGTGCAGAACCTCTTCGATTGCGACGGTGTTTCACTCTACGACGACTACAAGCCCGACTACTATGGCCCGACCGAACTTGCCAACAAGCTCGAGACCCTCTGCAAGGTACTCAAGCGGATAGGAGGAGAAAAGGGACCCGATGTGCTTCTTCTTCAGGAAATCGAAGTAGACCGGACGCCCGATGCGCATCCTTCCGCAGTCGATGCCTTGATCGCCAAACTGACCGAGGAGGGGCTGGGACCCTATGAATTCAGGCGTGGGTACGACCCCGATAAACCCAGTGAAAAATGGCCCGCAGTTCAATGCCTCACGCTTTCCAGGTTTCCCATCACCGCCAGTAAGTTGCATCCCATATCCATGGCCAGGCCTATCCTGGAAACGACCATCGAGATCAAGGGAACGAGCCTTACGCTTTTCAACAACCACTGGAAGTCAGGAGCCTCCTCTCCTGAAATGGAAACGCATCGCCTTCAAAATGCCACCACACTGAGAAAGCGGATCGATGAACTCGTCGCCCGTCACCCGAATGCGGATTTTCTAGTCGGTGGTGATCTTAATTCCCACTACAACCATTCCACGGTTTATTCGGAAAGCATGAAGAAAACCGGAATAAACCATGTTCTGGGATCTACTGGAAAGGAACATTCATCCGCAATGAAGCCGGGCGGTCTTTACAACCTCTGGCACGAAGTCGCCCCTCAGGAAAGAGGTTCCGATGCCTGGCGAGGGAAATGGGGAACCCTCATGCATATTCTCCTGCCTGCCTCGCTCTACGACCAGAAGGGCATAAGCTACGTCGACGATTCGTTCCGCATAGCCAAGTTTCCCGGCCTGAACTGCGTTGAGGGAGCAGGCACCCCTATGGAATGGTCCAATGAATTGGATGGCTTCGGAGCAAGCGACCACTTTCCCTTGGTTGCCAGATTTTCCAAGAGCGGGTTTTCCAAGGGAGCGGAAGAAGACCGATCATCCCTCCAGCAAGTGGAGGGATCCCTCCGTAAGGTTGATTTCTCCCAAGCCCTTCTAAGAGCCAATAAATGGGGTCCTCAGTCACTCGCCCCTGCAAACTTCGGCAAGGTATTCGTTTTTTCCGGCGTCGTATCAAGTTCTAGACCAATTAGCCTAACGGCCCAGGGGCACCGCCTGGGCCTCTACAGCTTTGATCCCGAGACAAGGAAAATCCTCTTTTCCCGCAAGAAGGGGGAATCCCTTGCCGGTTACGGAAGGCTTTCCCGATACCGGGGGCAGTGGCAATTCATTATCGAGAACACCGATTGGCTGAAGTAAGCTAGTTCACTTTGCCGCGGGCCTTCTTCAGGCGCGAGGCTACCGACTTCCTCTGCATGTCGCGGTAGTAGCTGGCATTACCCCTCCTCTTTGAAGTACCCTTCCCGGCCTTCCCTCCCCTCTTTCCCATAAGAGAGGCGATTTTCGAGAGGGACTCTACCGCTTTTCGAACCATCTTTCTCGTCAAGCCATACGGTCGAAGACCTTGATCAGGCGATCCATCCGCTGACAAGCCTCTCCCAATTCCCGCAGGATCCGGGCCGCCCGCTCCTTTTCCTTATCTCCCGCCGCCCTTTCGAATGAGCTTCTGTGATTTTTTTGAACGCTGGTTCCTTCATCCCTGTTCCACACCCGCGCCTTTGTTTTCATTACCTCCCCAGGTATTTTTTGCATAAATTTTTTTTGCACAAGCGTTTGTGCTATTCAAGCTAAAAAAAAAGTTTTTTCGAGGCCGGTTTCCTCAAGTCAATTTCCGTAGCAATTCCGCCCGAACCTCATCCAGGCCATCCTCCAGAACGGCGGAGATGGAGAGGGGTTCGACGTCGGGAAACCTCTTCTTGAATCGGGCCAGGTTTTCGGGAGCGACCTCCTCGTCGTTCTTGTTGCCAACCACTAAGAATGGCTTAGCGGCCACATCCGGATCGTACCCCTTCAGTTCCTGCCGGAGATGCTCGAAGTCATCACAAGGATCGCGCCCGTCAGTAGCTGCCATATCAAGAAGGAACAGAAGCAACTTGCAGCGCTCGACGTGGCGGAGGAAACGATGCCCCAGACCACGGTTTTCCGCGGCCCCCTCAATCAAGCCTGGAACGTCCGCCATCGTAATGCTGCGGAAGTCGTCGGGGTAATCGACCACCCCAACTGAAGGAACCAAGGTGGTAAAGGGGTAGGAATCCACTTTTGGACTGGCATTGGACAGGACGTTCAACAAGGTCGATTTGCCTGCATTGGGAAAACCGACCAAACCGACGTCGGCAATCGTCTTGAGCGTAAAAACGAAGTCCCCATCCTCCCCGGGTTTTCCCTCAGTCGTCTGGCGAGGAGTCTGGTTTACGGAGGACTTGAAGGTTGCATTTCCTCTTCCGCCCTTCCCTCCCTCGAGAAGCACGATTTCTTCGCCATGGACGAGCAGTTCGCAGAAAAGGTCTTCCTCGTCCGAAACCCTGACTTGCGTCCCAAGGGGGACCTTGAGCAAGCATCCCTCCCCCATTCTCCCATTCTGATCGGTCCCGCGTCCCGGTTGCCCATTTTTTGCCTTCCAATGTTTCTTAAAGTGGAATGCCCGCAGATCCGATACGTTCTCGTCCGCTTGAAGGACGACGTTACCGCCCCTACCACCGTTTCCGCCGTCAGGCCCACCAGCAGGCATATACTTTTGTCGGAGGAAACTCATACACCCATGTCCACCGTCGCCAGCCTTCAAATACACCTTTGTCTCGTCGTAAAACATATCGTTTGCCTGAGTAAACGATAACCGACGACACCCCCCGTGGTCAACGGGGGAAGAAGGATGCTGTGAAGCCTGCCCTAGTAGCGGTAGTGCTCGGGCTTATACGGTCCGTCGACGGGCACGCCTATGTAATCGGCCTGATCTTCGCTAAGCATGGTCAACTTGGCTCCCAATTTGTCGAGGTGCAGACGGGCTACTTCCTCATCGAGCTCCTTGCTGAGACGATAGACGCCAATCTCTCGGTCTGGGTTGTTCTGGATGTCGATCTGGGCAATGGTCTGGTTGGTGAAGCTGTTGGACATAACGAAACTAGGATGCCCGGTGGCACAACCGAGGTTGATCAGTCGGCCCTCGGCGAGAAGGTATACGCTTCGTCCATCGGGAAAGGTGAAACGGCTAACCGGCCCGCCAGGGACACTGTCGTCCTTGATGACTTCCTTGGTAACACCATCCATTGCCTCAAGCTCCGCGACTTGGATTTCGTTGTCGAAGTGGCCAATATTACATACGATGGCTTGATCCTTCATCCGGCTTATGTGATCGGCAGTAATGATATCCTTGTTTCCAGTCGTTGTTACGAAAATATCAGCAATTTCAAGTGCGTCCTCAACGGTTGTGACTTGGTATCCGGACATACAAGCCTGCAGGGCGCAGATCGGATCAATCTCCGACACCATGACTCTGGCCATTTCGTTGGCTAGGGAATCCGCGGAACCCTTGCCGACGTCTCCGTATCCGCAGACCATGGCAACCTTGCCCGAGATAAGGACGTCAAGAGCGCGCTTGATACCGTCCACGAGGGAGTGCCGACAACCATAGACATTGTCAAACTTGGACTTTGTAACCGAATCGTTGACATTGATTGCCTGGAAGAGGAGCTTTCCTTCCTCTTCCATTTGTATCAAGCGGTGCACCCCGGTCGTCGTCTCCTCGGAGACGCCTACTATCGCATCAGCAACCGGACCCCAGTGGGCGGGTTTTTCAGCGTGAACCTTCTTAAGCAGGTCTTTGATTACCTGCTCTTCATGGCTTTCGGAAGCCGAATCGACCCAGTCGCTTCCGCCTTCCAACTCTACTCCTTTGTGGATCAACAGGGTAGCGTCGCCACCGTCATCTACAATCTGGTCGGGCCCAGAACCGTCGGGCCAAGTAAGGGCACTGAAGGTACAATCCCAATAATCCTCTAAGGTCTCTCCCTTCCATGCAAAAACTGGTATGCCGGCGGCGGCAATGGCAGCGGCGGCGTGATCTTGGGTTGAAAAGATATTACAGGAGCACCATCTCACGTCGGCTCCGAGTTCCGCCAAAGTCTCTATGAGGACGGCAGTCTGTATCGTCATGTGCAGGGAACCCATTACCTTGACGCCACTGAGTGGTTTGGACGGACCGTACTTCTCGCGGGTCGCCATGAGACCTGGCATTTCATGCTCGGCGATAGAAATCTCCTTGCGGCCGAATTCGGCAAGGGTGATGTCGGCAACTTTGTAATCGAGGGCTGGAGTGATTGTTTGTGTCATAATTTTTAAAACGCTTGGGGATGAATCTTGGATCAAAGGAATGGCAAATCGCACTAGTCCATGGCTTGCCGAAGGACGTCCACTCTGTCGATCTGCTCCCATGGGAGCCCGACTTTGCCGAAATGTCCATAATGGGTGGTGTCGCGATAGATCGGCCGGAGTAAATCCAACTGGGAAACGATTTCGGCAGGCTTGAAACCGAAGACTTCCTTTACCGCAGCCTCTATTTTCTCTTCAGGAGCCTTCTCGGTACCGAAGCAATCTAGCGTGATACTCGTTGGCTGAGGATGGCCAATGGCGTAGGCGACTTGAATTTCAACACGGTCGGCAAGCTCGGCGGCGACTACGTTCTTGGCAACCCATCGACACATATAAGCTGCCGAGCGGTCCACTTTGCTGGGATCCTTGCCGGAAAACGCTCCTCCCCCGTGACGTCCCCATCCGCCGTAGGTGTCCACAATGATCTTCCGCCCGGTCAACCCGGAATCACCCTGTGGGCCGCCCACCACGAACCTGCCGGTTGGATTAATGAGGTATTCGGTCTCGGACGAAAGCAGTTCCGATGGCAAGGAAGGCTTGATGATCTCGTTAGTGATGAACTCCCGGATGGTCGTATTGTCGGCGTCCGAGGCATGCTGAGTAGAGACGACCACGTTCTCGATGCCCGTCATCTTGCCATCCTCGTATTTCAGGGCAACCTGGGACTTGCAGTCCGGCCGCAACCACTTCGCCTCGTCGGTTTGCTTACGAATTTCCGCCATCTTCCTGAGAATGCGGTGAGCAAAAATAATTGGAGCGGGCATGAGCTCCTCGGTCTCGTTGCAGGCATAGCCGAACATGATCCCCTGGTCTCCGGCCCCTTGCTCCGCAGTGCCCTTCCCTTCGGCCGCCGAGGCATCAACTCCTTGTCCGATGTCCCTCGACTGAGCAGTAAGCTGATTCGCGATGAAAACCTTATCCGCATGAAAGACGTCGTCGTCGTTCACGTAACCAATCTCGCGAATCGCCTCACGCACGACTTCCTCGTAATCAAACTTGGCGCCGGTGGTGATTTCACCGGCAATGGTCACACAGTTGCTCTTGACTAGGGTTTCGCAGGCAACCCGGCTTTGTGAATCCTGCTCCAGACAAGCGTCAAGGATGCTGTCCGAGATGGAATCGGACACTTTATCGGGATGACCTTCACCGACGGATTCCGAGGAAAAGATGAATGATTTTGACATCCCCTCAACACAACAGAAGAAGGGGACTGAATCAAGTGTATTCATCAACGCATCATGATGCGTTGATACGTTAAGGCTTAAATTAGTCTCGTGAAAGGATCGACTGAAGGTATTTCCCGTAGCTTGAGGAACCATGGACCGCGACCGCCGAACGAAGGTCGTCCCGGGAAAGCCAACCCTTGGAATAGGCGATTTCCTCCAGGCAGGCGATCTTCAACCCTTGCCGAAGCTCGATGATTTTGATGAAGTCGGTGGCGGAGGCCAAGTTTTCGTGACTGCCGGTGTCAAGCCAGGCCGTTCCCCGGCCAAGCACCTCTACGGAAAGCTTCCCGGAATCCAGGTAGACCCGATTCAAGTCGGTGATCTCGAACTCACCCCGCGACGAGGGCTTGAGCTCCTTGGCAAGAGATGCAGCATTCTCGTCATAAAAATAGAGGCCGGGAACGGCATAGTTGGAACGCGGACTCGCAGGCTTTTCCTCCAAGGACAGGGCCCGGCCGGCATCATCGAAATCAACCACCCCGTAATTGGAAGGATCGGCCACGTGATAGCCGAAAATCGTAGCGCCTCCACGGTTCGCATCGGCATCCGCAAGGATCCTCTCGAGTTCATGGCCGTAAAAGACATTGTCACCAAGAATCAAGACAGAGGGCGAGCCATCAAGAAAGTCCTCTCCTATGGTCAGGGCCTGGGCCAGGCCTTCGGGATTGGGTTGCTCGGCGTATTCGAAACGCACCCCGAATCTGGATCCGTCTCTCAGAAGCTCCTTGAATGCAGGTAAGTCCCTCGGGGTCGATATGATCAGAATTTCCTTTATCCCGGTTAGCATGAGAACGGAAATCGGATAGTAAATCATGGGCTTGTCGTACACAGGCATCAACTGCTTGCTCACGGCCATAGTCAAGGGGTAGAGCCGAGTGCCGGACCCACCGGCCAGAACAATTCCCTTGCGCGGCTTCACGTTACGCCCAGCCTCTCCCTTTGGTAGTTGCCCGAGGCAATGCTTTCACACCAGCCCAAGTTCCCTAGATACCAGTCGACGGTCAGGGCAAGTCCTTGCTCGAAGGCATGACTTGGCCCCCAGCCCAGTTCATCCCTCATCTTGGAACAATCAATCGCATACCTGCGGTCATGGCCCGGACGGTCTTGCACGAAAGTCTTCAAATCGGCATGAGGCGCTTTTTCCGGACGCAAGTGGTCGAGCAAACCACAAATCTCATCAACAATCTGCAGGTTGGTTCTTTCCGAGTTTCCACCGATACAATAGGTTTCGCCCAGTTTTCCACCCTGCAACACCGCCCGGATTCCCGAGCAATGATCTTCCACGTGCAACCAGTCGCGAACGTTTCCTCCATCTCCGTAGATGGGGAGTGGCGTTCCCTCACTTGCATTCAGGATCATGAGTGGAATCAGTTTCTCGGGGAACTGATAGGGGCCATAGTTATTCGAACAATTCGTGGTCAGGGTGGGAATTCCGAAAGTATGGTAATAAGAACGAACCAAGTGATCCGCCCCAGCCTTGGAGGCCGAATAGGGGCTGTTCGGCGCATAGGGAGTTTTTTCGCAAAAAGGCTGGTCCTCGGGACCTAGGCTTCCGTAGACCTCATCCGTTGAAACGTGGAGAAAGCGGAAATCCTTTTTCAGGATGCCTGAGGAGAGATGCTCCCTGCATGCCTCGAGCAGGTGAAGGGTCCCCAATACGTTGGTTTGTACAAAAGGCTCGGGACCATCGATGGAGCGGTCGACGTGACTCTCCGCGGCAAAGTTGACCAGTGCATCGGGTTTCGATTCCTCAAGAACGGCGGAGACCAGTTTGGCATCTCCTATGTCGCCGAGCACAAATTCGTAACGGGAGTCTCGTGCAAACTCCACAAGGTTCTCCGGATTGCCCGCATAGGTCTGCTTGTCGAGGTTAAGCACCCTTTCGCAAAACCCGGAGTTTAGGGAACCTCGGATGAAATTCGAACCGATGAAGCCCAAGCCGCCCGTTACCAGCAAAGTCTTCATGCAAGGCAAACTTTCTTCATTCGGTCCAAGGCTTCCCTCACCGCTTCCTCGACGGGCCTCATCCCAACACCGGCCCTCTCGGCCTTGGTCGTGTCGAGGATGCAATTCGAGCGAGGGGCAGAGGCCACTTTGCTCATAAAGTCATCATCATCATCAAAAAACCTGAATTCCTTGTCGGCAACTCCTGCCTCCCGCATCCAGTCGACAACCTGACTGGTTGTGATCGAGCCTTGGTTGGTCAGGTTATAGGTACCGGGCTCGGCCCCAGTTTCAAAACACTTGAGACAGGACTCGACGAACTCATCCAGGTGGGAGATTGAATTCTCAGCCTCCAGCAGGGTTTCGTAATGCAAAAGCTTCTGGAGATAATTGCGTGGGTGAACCTCATGATCGAAGGGAATCCTCATTCGCCAGATGAAACAACCGTCCGAGCCTTCCAAGACCTCCTCGCCCAAGGCCTTTGAGCCACTGTAGAAACTCGAGGGTGGTGAGCGGAAGGAAAAATTGGGCTCATCCGTTTCCTTCCACCCTCCCCCGCCCGGTCGTTCCCCGGAATAGATGCAACCACTTGAGACATGCCCCCAGGGAATACCGGTTTGCTCGCAAGATTCGCGTACCCTTCCGGGCAGGACGGAGTTACCGAAAAGACATTCCGCTTTTTGCGCCTCGCAGGCATCTACGTTGGGCTTTCCCGTGAAACCCGCCGCGTTTATGAGGAAGACCGGCCTGATCGAACGAAGAAAGGGGACAAGTTCCTCCGCCCTCGTATAATCGAGCTGATCCCGGGAAAGACCTACGACCTTGAAGCCTCTGCTTTCGAGACTCCGCGCGAAGCGAGAGCCTACGTATCCAGTGCTTCCTAATACTGCGACTGCGGACATATCGTTAGCATTTGAACATAGCGAAGCAGTCCAAAAGTACAACCGATAACTGGAAAACCAGCAGGTCAGGACTTAGTAAGCGGAAAACAAGTTTCGGCAATCGTCAACGATACCATGGAGTTCCCACTTCTGGGTATCGTAAAGGGGCTTGGATCAGAAGGCGAACCGGCAACGCGAAGGTCGAGCTTTATGAAGTAAACGCGTCGGGGCAGCTTGTTCTCAGATGCGGGGAACCGCACCAGGAATCGGTCCTTTTTTTGCCCCCTGCCGACGGTACTTTCTATTCGACAAAACTTCAAATTAGCCAAGAAAGGAAGTTCAAGTTTCGCAGAGGTGAGTTCATTCGAAAAAGTCTTTTTCCTTCATATCCCCAAAACCGGGGGAGAATCCGTCAATCACTTGTTCAGGCAATCCCGGGCGCAGGAACAATACGTCGAGCACATGGAAAACCTCGATTCGTCGATCATCGGCCCCGGATTCCCGGAGGGGAAGACCTTTGTCTCCGGCCATATACCCTTCCCTAGAGTCAGGCATCTTTTCGGGAAGCCCTCGGGCTGGAGCTTGATAACTTTCGTAAGGGATCCCTTCGCCCATCTTTTGTCCCATCTTTCATGGACCCGGAACCTATTCTCCAGCCCGGCCGTATTCTCAAAAGTGCCCCCTGAAATTCAACGGGTTTCAAGAATCATGTCCGAGACCGATTTCAACGACTTCGCCTCCTTGGAGGCTTTTTTCAAGGATATGCCCAGTGAAGCGCTCTGTCTTTTCGACAACCGCCAAGTCAGGTATTTCTCGGATCCCGACGATTATGCGACCGTTTCGGAAGGCGACTGCCGAAAAGCGATGGAAACCGCGGATCAGTTCGACTACATCGGTCTTTTCGAGGACTTCGATCATTCGATGCGCATGCTCATCGACAGGCTACCGTTCGAGGTGTCCGCAGATGCCATTCCGCATAAGAACAAACGTAATCCGAAGATCATTCGCGACGAGTCGTTACTCCCCGCCCTAAGGGAAATGACGACGTCGCTGACCTCATTTGACGACAAGCTCTACCAACGCATAAAGACCATCTGGGTGCAAGGCTAGGAGCGCCTTGAAAACAGGCACGTCGAGGGTCCGTTCGGATGATTGACGTCGTCAGGACCGTACCGTACCTCTTTATGACCAAAGTGTCTGAGGGCACTGACGATAGCGTCTTTGGTCAGCCATCTCGAAGTCTTTCCCGTACCACCGCAAAATTCCTCGTCCGTCACGCCATATTGATAGGTTTGCTCGAAGAACTCGTAATCCAAACCCCCGAACGAGCCTCCCTGCAAGGGGCCGAACTTCTTCTTGAGGTTCGGATTGGTTTCCATTCGATCGGGATCGGCATAATGCGTCCAAATGAACAAGTTGTCCGAAACCCTGCAAACCGACTCCAACAAAGCCATCGGATCGCTCGAGTGATAAAGAACTCCGCTGGCCACAACCAAATCAAACCTGCGCTCACAAGTCGGCAGGTATTCATTGAAATCCCCGAGGCGAAACTCTACTTTGCGCAAATCAAAGGCCTCCTTGATGCAAAGGCATTTCAAGAAACAGGAGACGTTGGCCTCGATTGATATGATTAGGCTTGGGTCAAGCTTGCTCAGCATGTAGGCGTGTCCTCCCTCGAAAGGACCGAGCTCAAGAATTGATTTTCCACGCGCTTCTCCATAGGCATCCAGGAGCCATTCGATTCTGGCATCCTCGAATGCATGCACCTTGCCACCAGTCGAAAGACCGCTCTCAACGGGCACTTCGCATATCCATTTGCCCTTGAAAACGTCGAGTATGTTCTGTTTGTCGGGTCGCGCCCGGCAAAATTCCCTGAATTCGTTCGTTTCCATTGGTTGGTACTCGGAGGTTTGCGGCGCAAGGCTTCAGGGCTTCGCGAGGACGACCCAAGAATGAGTGTTGTGCAGGTTTTGGGTATTCACCGTTATGCCATTGCGCTCAAACTCACCGGCTTCCCGACCGGGCTTGCAGATCTCGGAGGAGATGGCTTCATCGCAAACCGTCTCGTCAAAGTTGATCTCTTGAGCGACGCAAAGGCCCGTGTCCCCGGCAGCAAGCCTGCTTTCCCACAAGTGCAACCTTTGGGACGGAGGCAACAGGGCGTTTTCAAGGATAAGGTGTTGGGAAAAAACCTCCTTCAAGAGGTCTTCCATTTCCCTGAAGGAAAACCCATGACCCGGAAGCATCTCGTCGTTGGGGGTTCCTAGGACAAGCATGCCCCCGGGTTTCATAACGTTTCGCAGCTGTATCAAGGCGTCCCTCTCCCGACCGTATTCCTTGATGTGCTCGAGTACTTCGCTACAGGTGACGAGATCGAATTCTTTCCCCTCATAGACCGTAAGATCCGTGATTCCACAGGTTCGAAAGTTCGCAAATTCCGAAAAGTTTCTTTGGGCGAATTCGATCGCGTGGGAGGACAGGTCGAAGGCATGGACTTCCAAAGCTCCACCCTCCTTGAGAATCCTTGCTCCATAGCCACTCCCGCAACCCGCATCGAGAACTACGCTCTTACCCTCGTTGAGGTATTGAGAGGCAAATTCATAAAATTTGCAGTGGTTCAAAAAGTTGCTGTGATGTTCGGAGGTGTAGGAAACGCTCTCACCCTTTTCGTTGTAAACGAGCCCGTTGGGATAAACGCGAACGAAATCCTCCACGTAATTCCTGCCGGAAACCTTGGCCAAGACTCTCCGTAGTTTATTCAAGACCGTCATTTCTCTTCCGGAGGAAAAAGCCTTCTCGCCTCCTCCCTCCACTCGTACTCCTCCTTGTTGTTTTCCCTTATGGATTGCCTGTCCTCTTCCAGGAGGTCGATATCACCCTTCCCCCTGTTCTCCCAGACCGGCCGAGGCACGCGACTCCATCCCAGAAGCTTCGCGCAAAGCTTAAGGGACTCTGGGAAGGTCTCGAGAAACCCCACGAACCCATAATCGCAAGGACGGGATCCGCCCAAATAGTTCAGGGCTTGATTACAAACCCAGGGAATGCCTGAAAACTCAACCAGCGTAGGTCGTTTCCGGTAAATATCCATGATCAGATCGTTTTGCCTGTCAGGCCTGCTCATAATATGGCGATAAAGAGAGATAGTCCGCTCAACGGGGTCCCTCAACCAAGTAATCTTGGAAGCCCCCGGATAAGCCGAGTCAAACGCATCAAACTCGAAATGGCCGTGAAGGCACTCCGCATCATCTGGAATGGAGGCCCTCCGGGAAGTTTCGGATTTCCATTGCAAGTCATAATTCACCCAGAGTTTGTCGGCGTAGACTTCGTTCAAGACCTTTGCAAAGGATGAACCGCCCGTCTTGGGTATATGTATGCTGACAATCATTTCAACTCAGGTTCAGCCGTCTCTTCCGACATTGACCGTACGCGGGGCAACGGCATTCCGCCTTCGAGGCATAGGTTCTCATTAAAAGCAGGATCATGCCAGCCGGAACCGGAAGAACTCTCATAGGGAATATCCTCACTGCGGGCAAAAAAGGCCCGGGCTCTTTGGTGAAAATAACAACAAACCGAGGGAAGATAGAGGTTTCTCCGACCGGCCAAACTGAGCCGTTCGCACAATTTCGACAAGCTGAACGCAGACAATTCGACTCCCTCCAGGAAAGGCAAAATTACCTCCGTCTTTCCAGCTAGAAGGGAGGGGTGGAGAAAAGTCAGGTTCTGGGCAAGCAAGGCCCTGTACTTGTCACCGGGGAAATCAAAGGGAAGCGATTCGTAGAGCGAGGACAGTTTTCCGTCTCGAAGGATCATGCCCGCAGAAACAACTCGGCTCGATGCGGCATGCAGGAGCTTGGGGCCAACCATCCCCGCGCCGTTTTCCAAGGCGTGCGAAAAAAGCCTTTCCAGCCAATCCGGATGAATGGGCTCAATCTCAGGGCGAATGAAGACGAGGGCGTCGTAGGCTTCCAGTTTCCGGTTAAGTTCAGGCATCTCGTAGCCATCAATCACGGCAGATCCCCAATCACTAGGCACCAAGGTATCCAAACCCGGAAAATTCGTCTTTTCCAAAGAGGCGTCCATTATCTCCTGCCTGCGGGCATCTGGAGGAGGACCGTAATACACCAGGCATGCCTTGGTTTGCTCCAAGCCGGAAGAATGAACGATTTCCCAGTGCTCGCCAAAGGTTCTGCGGGCAACCCCTCTCATTCCGGATCGCTCGACGTGAGAGCGAACGGTTTTTTTCTGGGCCTCGGCAACCCAGTCACCTTTTTCATCAAGGGAGAGTGCGGTTGAGCCCGAATGGGCCCTCCAGTGATAAAGGACTTCCGGAACGTGCCCTATCATGTGGTCTTCGATTTGACCGGTCGCCCTCAGGCAAAAGTCCCAGTCCTGGGCGCCCTCGAAACCCTGCCGCAACCCGCCAAGGCCATCAAAGAGATTTCTGTCGACTGCCACAAGATGACAAAAGTAGTTTTGCGAGAGGAGGAGACGAGGATTCCAGTCGGGCTTGAAATAGGGGTCAAACCTATGCCCGTCGCCATCGATCTTGTCTTCGTCCGTATAAACGATTCGGGCCTCCGGGTTTCGGCTAAGAAAGGAGGAGATCGAAGCCAAGGCATTTGGATGAAGTTCGTCATCCTGGTCAAGAAAAGCGATCCATGACCCGCGAGACGATTCGACGCCATGATTGGTGCAAAGCGAGATATGCCGATGATCACAAAGAGAAAGAACCTTGATCCTGGAATCCTCGTTCTTCAGTTCGTTGAGGCAATCGGTAACCCGCGGGTCACCTGTTGCGTCGTCAACCAGGATCAGTTCCCACTTGTCGAAAACTTGGCCTTTCACGGAATCGATTGCCCTGAGCAAAAGCTTCAGCTCCGGTTTGTGAATGGGGACGATAATGGAAAAGAGCAGCCGGGATTGACCTGCGACGCAGTCTTTTGAAGGCAGCCTCGCGCCTCCGCGGCCCAGGACGAATTCGTCATAAGGGCATGACGGATTCTCCCGGCGAACTTCCTCCGCCTCCATTGACCCTATCGAGGAAAAGTCAAAACGGGGTCTTCGAGAGGAAAGCCTGGCAAGAAGGCTTCTTTCCAGGAAACGGTTGGCGATTTCAATGATCTTGGGCGCCCCCTGTTCGGTCGACCAGAGAAAGGGCTTTTCGGGAAACCCATTCTCTCCCTCCATGAAACCCCTGAGAGCCTTGATGATTGCATCTGCCTTGAAAGGACAGGTGACGGCGTATCCTTCCTCCTCCAGTTCATCGATTCCTCCCGAGCCTCGGATTCCGGCAACCGGGATCTTTCTGGCAAGCGCTTCCAGGTTAACCAATGGGAAAGGGTCTTCTCGGGCAAAACTGAACAGAAGATCAACCCCGGAGATATGCTTCCAGGGGGTGGAGGTCGGTCCAATAAACGACACCTTTTCGGAAGAGCTCCGGGGAACGAGCTTTTCATAAAAACTTGCCCCGTTCCCACACCAAGTCCATCTGACTTGTCTGGATCCAATGCGGACAGGAAGCTCAGGAAGCATGCAGAGAAACCTGTCGATTCCCTTTCGGTAGTCCATATTGGCAAGAACTCCGACATGGAACGGCATCGGCTTCACCCCGTCACCGGAAGAAACCTCCCGCTTCCCCTGCTCGGATTCCTCCAGATCCCTCAACGAAACGAACTCATTGACCACGGAAACCGACTCTTCCTTGATTTTGAACAGTTCGTGAAGAACCGATTTTACCGCCTTTGAGCAAGCTACGTAATGGTCGGTTTGCTCAAGTGTGCCCCTTACGACCGATGGCTTCATTCCCCTGATCGCAAACTCAAGCTCATGGACGTAGCAAAGAACGGGCACCGAAGAAGAGCCGAGTTGCGACAACAGCAAACCATTGGCGAAGGTGTTGTTGAAAACGAGATCAAACCGGGCGGGAAAAGTTGGCTTTAATGAATCAACCGAGAGATGAATGCGGCCAAGCTTTTCAAAATCCTCCCAAAGCTCCCCCCGAGCAGGATCGTTAAACAAGAATTCGCATTCCAGGTTGGCTGAACTCTTCCAATGGCGAACGAGTTCAAGCAAAACCGCCGTCGCGCCATTTAGGGAGCAATTATGGGAAACGAACAGGATGGTTTTCCCAGGCATCAGAGACGTTCGCTCGGAGTAGATTTCATCGAAGGTCGCCTCACTTCTTTGTAAGAACCACTACGTCCTGGTGGTTTCCGAAGACCCCTTCGTGAAAAGACAAGTCAACCGGCCAACCTTCGACGATCCGCTGGAAGGATGAGGGTAACTGGACTGTGTCGAAATATTTCGCTCCGACTTCGGAGTCTTTCCCGAAGGCATGATTTTTTCCCAAGTTTACGTAACCATGCTGCTGGAGATCCTCGAAGTCTTCCCCGGACAAGTTAAAGCGGAGCAGGCTGCTCGAGCCGTGGTAAGACAAGATGACGATACCGTTCGTGCGGGTCACCCGCAACAATTCCGCCATCCAATCCGCTTGGTCTTCCAAACTTAAGTGAGTCAGAATGGATACCCCGTAAACGGCCTGAAAGTAATCGTCCGGATAGGGCAAGGGCGGTTTGTGTTGAGAAACCTCGAACCTCGGGGACAGATTGGCGAGACACCAGTCGATTGCCTCGCCATTTACGTCCACTCCATGCAACCCTTCTTTCTCCTCCAGCATATAGCGACAAACCCGGGCGCACCCACAACCCCAGTCAAGAAGGGGTAAAACCTTTTGATGGCCATCGCCCAAGTGCTCCTTGAAAAGAAAATCGATTTTCTTGTAGGAGGAAAATCCTTCCAAGACGAAGGAGGAGGCGTCATCGGACCCGTGAACTTGGCTGCGAAGCCGAGCGGGAGGCAAGTTCTCGTATAAATCCCGGCTCATTGGGAAATAATAATTCCCGTATTTACTGCTCGAGGAATTGCAATGCCTTGAAACGACAACGGTTTCGCCCGCCCCATGAATATCCTTTCTTTCGATGGAAATCCTGAAGCCCATTTGACCCGACCCCTCCCAGAAGGGGAAAACCTGCAAAAGATCACTCCTGTCCAGTTTGCAGGAGAATTCGACCGCTTGATCGTTCACGAAGAATTCCAATGACTCCCAAACCCCGTCGCATGGAACCGCCCAACCCGACAAAACAACCTGCGAATCATCGATTTCCAACCGGTCCACGCACCAAGGCTGGGACCGAAGAAAAAAATTCTTTCTCTCGCTGTATTGCGTCAGTTCCATGCGACGAGGATTCTCAGTCAAGGATCCTTTCGGGCAAAACGAAGGGGACGCCCGAAGACTTGCATCGTTCGCCTTCGTCAGCCATTCTTTCGACCAAACGGGCGAGCCTCGGGCTCGCTGGCTCGTCGATTTGCAGACAGTCGCGAAGAACCGTTTGCTGAAAACCGAGCTTGGCCCTCGGGGGATCCAGTAAATCGGCTATGACTTGGCTTATCATTCCCTTGTGATTAAAGCTCCATGCGGATTGGACGTAGGCCGGGCTATTGGTGTAATCCATTACGGCAACCGGTCTATCGGACTTCATGGCCTCGAGGACGATCGTCGATGGTGTCGAGATGACGGCGTGAGCCTCCGCCATGTCCTGAGCGAGCGGAACCTGATCACGGGAACCATGGCCCAGAATATCCTGCAGGTCATCCGTTAGCCTCCAGACAAATTTGCAAACGCCCTTCTCCTCCAGGCCCGAAGCCGTTTCCTGTAGTTCCTCCATGGACTGGACTACCAGCTTTTTGTCCGCTTCCGAGAACCAAGGTTTTCTGGCAGAGCAAACGAGAATCAAAGGGGGTTCCCTTGAGGGAGGAGGCGGGATGTGAAAGTCATCCAAACGAGGCATGCCTACGTTTTCGCATTTCCCGGCATTGCCCCAAGACTCGACAAACCGGCATTGCGAGGGCCCGATGCAGGCAAGCTTGTGCCCAAGCACGGGGTTGAAGATTCCCGCAGGACTCTGGTGTTCTTGCTCCCAACTGTTCCGATACTCGAGAATTCCATCAGCCAAGATAAGCGTGGGTATCCGCCGGTCGATCAAGCGGACGAAGATATCATGGGTCTCCTGCCTGTATGCATCATGGGAAACGACTGCCCCAACCTCCTCGGGAGGGAACCAATCCCGATCGAACTCATTGACGTCGAGAATTGGGCGACGAAGGAATTCCCTCCAGGTCTCGTAGAGCGGTTGGTCCGTTCTTCTGCTCAGGAAAACTACCGGGAGTGCATTCATTGAATTTAGTCGCTATCTCTTGCTGGCGTGCAAGAGGCACCATTCGGCTTCGACCTCTTCGAGTTTTTCGTCCGGGTCCAGTTTCCTCAGTAAACGCGGGTGGTCCGGATACTTCATTCCATTTCCCGCAATCTGCGAATAGAGGGCGTCAATATGCAAAAAGGGGGAAACAAGGTCTTTAAGTTTGAGAAAATCGAAGACATGGAGATGGTGAGGGTTCGGATCCTCGCCCGTTTCGTCCACCCACATATTCGGAACCGAACAGATGAACGTTCCATTCGGGCGGAGGAGGCGCTGAACGGAGCGCAGGAAGGATTCGGGATCTTCGATGTGCTCGATCGTCTCAAAGGAGCAAATCAGATCAAAGGAAGCTTCCGGGAAACGCTCGGTCAACCCCTCGACCTTCTCTCGCTCAAACCTCAGGTTTCCCTTTGATGTGGAAAAGTTCGCGTTACAGTACTCGATCGCATCTTCATCCATATCCACGCCAAGCACACTGAGGTCTGGCCGACCGAAACCCAAGATGTGGGACCCATACCCCATTCCACAGGCCACGTCGAGAACTTGCCCGGAAAGAGGGGACGCCTCGCGGGCCATTTGATACCTCGCTAGGTGAGAATCCGACCTGCGATTGCTTTCCCTGAGCATGTCGGCATGAAGGTCCCGCCTCTCCAAAAGCCATTTCGCGGGGTATTTCAAGTGGACTTCCGAAGGTATTTTCTGCAGGCAAATGGTCGCGTCGTTCTTCTCAGTCTCCAGGCTTTCGAAAGGAGTGATTGTCTGGCTGGCGGGATGCAACCTGAAGCCATGCCCCAGCAAAAGATCTTCCCACCATTTCCTGGGCTTGACCGTCAAATGCCATTTTTTGTCCCGGTCGGGACGAGTTGCAATGCGCAGGTAGACTTGCCTCCGGGCAACCCTTGCGATTTCCCGGATGGCCAAGGGTAGATCGTCCTCGGCAAGATGTTCGAGGCAATCCGTTGAGACCACCGTGTCAAAGGATTGATCTTCGAAAGGCAAACGGAGAACCGATCCCGTTTCAAAGGACCCCGAGCAATTTTCCCGGCAATAGTCGATCGCCTTGCGAGAAGGGTCTAGGCCAAGGACGTCGAATCCCCGGCTACTGAATTCATGGACCAGTCCACCCATCCCGCATCCGACGTCCAGGATTCTGCCATCGGGCAAAAGCTCGAGTATCTCGGATACGACGGCGGAGGCATCCTCGAAGGATTCGCTTCCATGCCGATCGGGCAAGGCCCAGTATCCGTCATAAAGCCGACCATAGTCCACCTGGCCTTGATCGGGCTCATGTCTCCCGGACCTTTTAAGCACCGCCTTCATGCCCAAATCGCAAACTCCACCGAAGAAATGATCCCCTTGATCCACGTCGACCCTGAAGAACGCCGCCTCGGAAACCCAATCCAGGACGTCCTTCTCATCCAGGGAATTGTGATGGTCGTCAGTAATGAAAGCCTCGATCTGGTACAGGTTCGACCCCAAGTTGCACCTAAACTCATATTCGACCGTAAAGCCGGATCCACCCTCCTGCGCGCCGGCAAAAGTGCCTCCGCGGCCGGTCTCGCTAACGAAGGAGGCATCCTGATTAGCCGTGGCCCAGGAATAAATCTTGACCCCCTCCTTATTTCTGATTCTCAACCCGGCGCTCAAGCCTTCGAACTTTCCGGTTGTAACGAAATCAAGAGATATCCTAACGGAATCCCCGGGTTGGAAATGGTTGCATTCGCTCTCGTCTTGACCAAAGACCTTCACCCCGAGGATTCGCGCCCCCCTTCCGCTACCGGGATCCGGATCCGGTTGACGACCGTCCAGTTCGGACTTTCGAGCCAAGTCGGGTATATGAGTTCGTCGCCTCTGCCCCATGATCAGGTTGTACTCGTCCACGCACTCCTGTACGCCGCCATCCAGAACAAGCCTGCCTTGATGCAAAAGAAATACCCGATTCGTAAGTTGCCTCAACGTCTCCTCGTTGTGAGTGACGTATAGAAAAGTGATTCCGCCGTTCAGAAGCTCGTTTATCTTCTCGTGGCATTTCTTGCGAAAGAACTGGTCGCCAACCCCCAAGGCCTCGTCGATGATGAGGATTTCGGGCTCTACAAAAACCTGCACGGCAAAAGCGAGCCTCATTCTCATTCCGCTGGAATAGGTCTTGACCGGCCGATCCACAAAGTCGCCAATGTCCGCAAAGCCAAGAATATCGTCGAGGACTTGGTCCGTCCTGCTTTTGCTCAAGCCCAGGATCGAGGCATTGAGATAAACGTTCTCCCTCCCCGTAAAGTCCGGATTGAACCCCGATCCCAATTCAAGAAGCGCCGCCAATTTGCCATTCGTGCGCAAGCGCCCCGAGCTTGGCATCATGGTTTTTGCAATCAGTTGAAGCAGGGTGCTCTTGCCCGAACCATTCTCCCCCAGTATGCCGACGGCCTCGCCTTTTTTTATTTCAAAGGATATGTCGCGGAGGGCATGAAAATCCCTTTCCCCTTCGCGGGAGATCCCGAGCAAATTTTCCACAAGGGGATGAATGAGGTTCCCGGAAAATCTCTTGCCCAGATTCTCGGCCACAACGGCTAGACCGCCCTTGCTAAGTTCCTCCGTCATAATTGAGATAGAATCCGATCAATTTGGTCGGCGACGGCAGAGGGGGAAAACTTCTCCATTTGCCTCAAGCCTGAAGCCGACAAGTCCTTCCATCTGCTCTCGTCCTTGTAGAGGTTTATGACTTTTTCGGCTATGTCCCCCGCTTCATCGCCAATGAGGGCATCTCGTCCATTTTTAACGTTCATGCCCTCGGCCCCGATGGAGGTAGTAACCACCGGCAAGCCCAGCGACATACTTTGCCCGATCTTGCCCTTCATCCCCGCCCCGTATCTGAGCGGGGCAACGAAGACTTTAGCCTGGTTAAAGAAGGGTTTGACGTCTTCGACGAAGCCCGTGACGCAAACACCGGGTCTCCTGAGCTGCAGAATTTCCGAACTGGGGTTGCTGCCCAGCAAAAAGAGCTGGGCGTCGGGGATTGTTTTCCACACCAGAGGCATAATTTCCTCCACCAGCCATTTCGCCGCATCAATGTTGGGGATGTGAAGATAGCTTCCTATGAAAAGGATGCCTTTTCTTGCCGGGAAACCAGGGACTCCAGAGGTTTCGGACAAGTGAACGTTGGGTACCACGAAGGTCCTTTCATTCCCCCATTCGCGAACCCTTGCGGCTTCATCCTCGGTTACCGTGAGAGCAAAGTCGCAATGCGCAGAGAAGCTCTTCTCTTGCCTATGGAATTTTTTCCATTCTCTTTCAAGCCCGTTGTCCTTGCATCCGTACAATTCCCATTCTCTTTTGATCCTCAGAAAATGCAGGTCAATCGTATCATAAATGATTCGGGCTTTGCTTCTGTTGCGAATAAAGGCGCCGTACTTTCTGTACATTTGCGGTCTGCAAACCCAAGCAACGTCGACGTTATCCAGACGCCTTCGCAATTGTTTCCTAATTCCAGGTTTGTTAAAAATCAGTACTTCTATGCCTTTTTGCTGAAGTTCCGAAACGTAAGGTTCCTCCGCTTTTTGATTATGGGGAAGAAAACTCACCTGATAGCCAAGGTTCCTGAGAATAATAAGGATTTGGTAAAGACGATGTCCACCGGACTCCCTGTCGTAAACGGGCAAGTAGGTATCGATGACCAATATGTTCTTACCTCCATTCAACCTGTTTGCGGCTGCATACTGCTGCGAGAACTTCCCAACGGGCGCGGAATGCGCGGTCAACTCGCCAGACCACTCCGACTTGAAGCGATGCCTGTTCGTTCGCTGGTAGGACTTGACTCCCGACTCCTCGGAAGTACCGCATGACGCGCCCTCGCAATGAATAACCACGGATTTGGGCTGATACATTACGCGATAGCCCATTTTACGAAGACTGAAGCAGTAGTGGGTGTCTTCGTAGTATGCGGGGGTATAACACTCGGCGAACCCGCCCGCCTCCTTGAACAAACTTCTTGAAGTAGCCAAGGAAGCGCCCGAGCAATAATCTACCTCTCGAAGGAAATTGAAGTGTGGTTCAGTATGGTCCTTGCCTTTTCCATAATTGCATCCCGTCGCATCCTGCCAAATAATTCCGCCCGCTTCCTGCAAGGTGTTGTCAGGATATAAAAGCTTGGAACCAACCGCCCCAACCTTGCTTTCGTTGGATAAGGTTTCAACCAGAGAGCTTAGCCAGTACGGTTGAACCTGAGTATCATTGTTAAGGAAAATCAGGTATTCCCCTCTGCAAGTTTCCGATGCCTTGTTGCATGACTTGAGGAAGCCGATATTTTCCCGATTGCTCACCAACCTGACGCCCTCAAGGGAGCTGGTTAATTCGGTGGAATCCCGGGAATTGTCGTCAACCAGTACGATTTCTACCGGAAGATTTTTTTCCAAGTTCAATTCCAAGGCTTTCAAGCAAAGCCAAGTCAAGCGAGTCTGCTCATAAAAGGGTATAATTATTGAGCAAAGAGGCTTGTCGTGGGAAGGGAAACGGATCTTTTCAAAAGTAGAGAACTCCAGAGACTCGTAAAAAGTGGGTTTGAGGCGCGACTTGGTTTTTCTTTGCCCCGGGAAGAAGCCATAGTAGCACTTCATGAAAAACTTTCTTACCTTCCATGCATAGGTTCCTTCCATGAATTTAATCCTTTTGGAAAGGCCGTCTATTTTTTCAAGCAGGTCTATTTTTTCCCGCCCGGGGAGCATGCTTAATTCCTTGGATGCCAAAAGTTTCTCAAGGGTGCTTGCCTTGAATTTACTGCTTAAGCCGGCAAAGTGAGGCGAATATAGCAACTTCTCGTACAACCGTTCGAAATCATTGCTCAAAGTGCCTTTTTCCATATTGGAAACCGATTGCTGAAGATCATGTACCCTAAAGGAAGACAGCGTCTGATCCAGGTACTGGACTTTCCCTACGCACATCAATCGCAACCAAAGATCTACGTCCAGCAACTGGGACATTTTCGAATCGAATCCCCCGACTTCCATGAAGGCTGATTTCGAGATGAAGGTATTGGAGGGTTCTCCGATTTTATTAGCGGGCGAGTCAAGAAGCTTCGGGTCCTCGAGGAGCAGCTTCCCTTCCTGAATCCTTTCCAGCCTACTCCAATGCCTGGGCAAATCCTGACAACCAATGAAAATGTCCTGGCACTCCGGGGAATCGGGAGAATCGAAAAGAATTCTTCGATCCGAGAATGCGAGGGAAAAGGAATCATGCTCTTTGGTTTCCTTGAGGAATACCTCGATGCAGGAAGGATCCAGCAAATCGTCTTGAAAAAGAAATTTCAAGAATTTGCCATCAGCTTCATTGGCCAAAAAATTGCAGTTTCCGGAAATACCCAGTCCCTTGTTTCGAAAAACCCTTGCAGGAAAAGGAGAGCTTTTCTCGAAATCCTCTACCAAAGACAAGGATCCATCCGTTGACCCGTCGTCGGAAATCAAGACCTCGAATTCCCTGTAGGTCTGGTCGAGGACGGAACCCAAGGCATCCTCTAGGTAAGGAAGGCCATTATAGGTGGGTATGCAAATGGAAATGTCCACCACTTGCTGTCAGGGAAGAGGAAGACGACCCGACCTAGAACTATTCGACTTCGTAAAACTCGACGTTTGCGCTTCCCGTTCCGCCGGCGGCGTCCTCGACGCGCACGCCGTAGGTACCAGGGTCCATGTCTACCACTGCGACCGGTTCCTTAGTGTCGCTCGTGGCTCTGGAGGCATAATTGGTCGCTGTGCTTGCATGATCGCCCCAGTTGTCGACGGTCAGAAAGGATTCGTAGGCACTGGTGCTGGAATTGTATTTGGTAATGGTAATCTTCGGATCATTAAGCTTGGCCCCCCCAAAGCTCATGGTCGATCCCTTCACCCGAATCATCACCTTCTTGCTTCCCGTCCCGCTAATGGTTATACCGCCGGCAACGGGGTTCGCTCCTACCTCGGCACGGAGCGCAAGACCATAAAACCTGCCGGTGCCCGTATCGTCCGCAAGTCCGTAGAATTCAACGTTCGCATTACCGGTTCCGCCCGCGGCATCCTCTACTCGGACGCCATAGGTCCCTGGGTCCATATCAACCACCGCAACAGGTTCCTTGCTGTCGCTGGTAGCCCGATCCGCATAATTGGTAGCCGTGCTCGCATGGTCGCCCCAGTTGTCCACGGTTAAAAAGGAGTCGTAGGTGCTTGTACTGGCGTTGTATTTGGTAATGGTGATCTTCGGGTCACTGAGCTTGGTTCCTGAAAAGTTCATGGATGAACCTTTCACCCGAATCATCACCTTTTTGCTGGTGGATCCCGTTATGGTCATTCCTCCGGCCACTGGATAGGTGCCTGAATAGCCACGCAGGGCAAGCCCGAAAAAAGTCGAGGAAGAAGAGGAATTGGTGTCGGGCGCCGAACCGGGCAGGGAGGCAAGGATGGTTGAAGTGTCGAGGGACGGGACTGTTTCTACGGGAATACTCAAGGCGGCGGCAGCCACCGATAAATCCGTCCAGTAAGTTGTATTGGGCGGAGTATTTCCTGCCGGAACGCTTTGTATGGAAATGTAGGAACTCTGACCGACTAGGACCAGGGAACCGGTTGCGTAGGTCTTGCTGGAATTGTAGTCTTCGATGGGTGATTGCCCGTACAATGAGGCACTCACGAACAAACCCAGTAGCATGGAAAGGATTTTATAGGGCATAGACATAGATCGAAATATACTCTTGGGATGAATGCTAAGGCAACCCCAATCTACATAAAGGTTTATCGCCGAGACAAGCCCAATTTCATTGCATGCCATACCTTGCTCTGAGGATTTTTCTCAAAAGGGCATCGGGAATCATCCGATGCAGAAAAGGAGCCACTCTGGCCTGAAAGAACCCACCCCCATAAAAGACACCAGACTCCTCTTCATCAATAACTTGCAATAATCTAAGGGAGGCTTCCTCGGGAGATGGAGAGTGATTGAGCTGGTCTTCGATTTTTTGCCAAGCCCGCTTCATGGAAGTGGTTTGTCGCGCATCGCTCTGCTTCGGTGCCGATTGATTGAAGGAGGTGCTGACGTCGCCGAGCCTAAAGTCTACGAAACGAGGGTGACCCGGATATTCCAGCATCAGAGTCCGGGTCAGGCTGGAGAGGGCGCTCTTGCACGCATTGTAGAGCGGCATATAGGGCAAGGGGTAGAGGGTTGCGAGGGAAGTGACGTTAACGACGACGCCCTTCCCTTCATCGGCCATTTGAGGAGCGAATTGCCTGCAAAAAAGGACGGGGGCGCTAAAAAGTACCGAGCATTGCCTGGTTATCTCTTCCCTGGGAAACGCCTTCCATTCGAAAAAGGCCCCGTATCCTGCATTGTTGATCAAAAGGTCCGGAACCCCGTGGTCATCTGAAAAAGACTTCGCGAAGCCTTCCGCCTCATTCAGGTCGGCAAGATCCAGTTGGACGTCGTGAACAAGCCCGGATCCCCGGATCGGACTGGGTCTGCGGGAAACCGAAAAAACCTCCACGCCACGCTCTGCCAACCGTTCGCAGGTAGCCAGGCCAATTCCGGAGGATCCCCCGGTCACAATCGCGGTCTTTGGTCTCACTCCCTGTGACCCTAACAAAATTTGGGCTTTGCAGCCAAGCGGAAGATTTCAATGATTGGACTCAACCCGGCATGAAGGATAGGACCATAATTTTGCTCACGCACGAGTACCCGCCCAAGCGCGGGGGAGCAGGTACCTATTGCGAGGAACTGGTCCATGCATGCGCAAGCCTGGGTTTCCGAATCGAGGCATGGGTACCTGAGTATGGACGAGAGGAAGAAAACGGACGGGTCATCCCGCTCGCCATCAAGGGCACGCAAGGCTTGATCTGCTCCATTAAGTCGATGCTGGAGACGGCTAAACGGCTTAGGAGGAGGGAGGATAAAGTACTTCTCCACCTTGCGGAACCCGGAGCTCTGCGGGCATTCCTGCGATTCGGGCGATTGCTCGGAGAACTCCCTGCATTGACGGCAACGATTCATGGGACCGAGTTGCTTAGGTTCTGCTCGAACCCCTTGGAAAAATTTCTCTTTCGCAGGCAATTGAGGAAAATCGGGAAAATCCACGTTCTTTCCGATTTCAATCGCAGGGCCCTCCTCGAAATATTCCCCGAACTGGAAGAAAAGATTCTTCTACTTCCAGGCGCCCCGGCCCGCGAGTTGGCGGGACGAGCCAAGAGACTGGAAACTACCGGGAAGAAAAGGCTCAGCATCCTGTGCGTGGGCCGACTTCACCCTCGCAAAGGGCAGGACAGACTTCTTCTTGCTCTGGGTTCCCTCCCTTCGCGCGTCTTGCAACGAATCGAGTGCCTTTTCGTGGGACCGGTCGTCGATCAGAAGTTTATGGAAGAAGTCAGGAGAAAGGCCGACCAAGTCCCTTGCCCCGTCTCCTTTCTGGGCGACCTCAAGGATGCCGACCTTAGAGCCGTATACGAAGGATCGGATCTTTTTGTCCTCCCTTCCATGCCTCGAGCCAAAAGCGTGGAAGGTTTCGGTTTCGTTTACCTGGAGGCTGGTTCCCACGGTCTCCCCGTCCTTGCGAACAGGACGGGAGGGGTCGAGGATGCGGTTCTCGATGGCAAAACCGGGCTGCTTGCCGACCCCGAGGATTGGAGGGACCTGAGCAAACACCTGCTTGCACTGATCGAGAACGAAAACCTAAGGGAAAAACTAGGAGAGGCTGGGGCCAGATGGGCCCACAAGCATTCCTGGGAAAAAGTTGCCCGCCAGCTCTACTCGAACGCTTAGACGGCGTCGGCAAATGCCGAGCGGAGTCTTTGAAAGAACCAGGCTCCGGCTAGGAAGACGATGATTCCGAAGACCCAGGCGTATCCGATCTTCATCCAATCAACCTCACCTCCCCACAAGGTAACTTGACGCATCGCGTCGATGACCTGAAGGAGTGGGTTCCATTCGAGGAATGCCCAAATTCCCGGAGCCGCCGCTCTCGCCTTCTCGGCGGAATAGAAAACCCCACTTCCATAGAGCAGAGCCAGTCCCAGAAACGAACCCATTTGGCTAAGATCCCTGATGAATACGCCCAAGGCAGAGAAGAACCACGCCAACCCCAGGGCCATAAGGAATACGGGGCCGATAATGATGGGAAGGTAGAGTACGGAAACGGTCAGGCCAGGCCCCAGAAACTGAACCCCCAGCAGGCACAAGGTTAGCCCGACCAGCAAGTCGGAAGCAAGGGCCCCGCACATGGCGGCGGGTAGGATCTCAAGGGGGAAAACGACCTTTTTAACGAAATTCGGCTGACTTACTATTACTCCCGGCGACACCCCGATGACCCCTGACATCAAGCCCAGTACGCTCAAACCCAGAAAGATTCCGAGTGCAAAATCCAAGGTCGATTCGTCCGAATCGGTAAAACGGCCCCCAAAGACGACCCCGAAGGCAAATACGTATAGGGCAAGCATAAGAAGGGGGTTTGCGATCAGCCAAAAGGAACCGAGAATGCTACCCCTATGCCTGGACTTGACGTCCCTAAGGAGAAATTGCCACAACAATTCCCGTCGTTTGAGTAGGCTTGAGATCAGTTGCATCTAAGACTGGGACGCTATCAAAACATGGCTCGTAGAGCGAGGGGAATAAGACAACCTAGGGAGACTGAGCCCAAGCTCCTTGGCTATAGTCGTAATAGACTGCGCCCGAGTGACTGGAGCGGGCCGTGTCCAGATACAGCCAACCCGATCGCGTGCTCGAGTAAAGGAAAGGATAGACCGATGAACCCGACCACCACCAACCAATGCCTTCCTGCCAAGCCCAAAGGGTTTCCCCGCTTTCAACCGAGGCATAGATCCAGCCGTGCGAGGGATGGAAGATCCAGGAAGAAGCCAAGGGGGAAAAATAGCCGAACCAATCCGACTGCAGCCAACCCGCCTGAACGGTCTTGCGGGCCTGACTCCACGAAGGCAAATAAGCTCCGATCCAAGCTTCGTGGTTGGCAAGGCGGGTATAGACCGTCACGTCACCGTAAGTGGAATCGGATGACCCATAGGAAACGGCCCCGATGATCCTCCATGCATCTCCGATTCTCATGAAGGCGGGTCCGCCACTGTCTCCGACTACGGTACTGGCTTCCAGGTCAAGGGGGGAGGAGTTGCTGTCACCCGTGGAAAGATTATCGATTTCCGGTTGTCCCTTTCCCAAGGTATTTGAGTCGAGCTGCGGGGAATCGAAGTCAATGGCCAGAAGCCCCCCTGAATATTCCGCAGGGACATTGGGCTTCTCCACCTTCTCAACGATCCGATCCAACGAGTTGACCCCGCCTACCCTTCTGTGGTTGAGGACGTTCTCGGCTCCGGTTGCGCCGTCGACCAAGTTCCCGAATCCACCCAATACCACGCGCCCCCCCAAGGTTTCGGCGTTACCCGAAGGAAGTTTTGCGGGGTAAACCCCTATAACTTCGGTCTTGAGGAGCACCACGGCCAAATCGACCCCCAGGACGTCGCCGTCACCCGTTCCGCCGAGTTGCGGCAAACGAGCCTCCCAACCGGCATGCAGGATGATTTGCGAAACCTCGAAAGTCCGTCCCGTTCCGGCTTCGTTGAACGGAGTGTGCAGAACGAATTCCCAATTTGATGGAGAGGGAGCGGGACTTGAGTTCTGATTCCTGAAAAGGTGAGCGGCCGTCACGACCACGGATGGAGACACCAGGGTTCCCGTCCCGAGGGTTCCGGATTTATCAACCAGTGCGCCTACTGGTGAAAAATCTGGGTACTCGATGGACGCCTCATAGGGAGATGCATTGCTCCCAAGATCATAATAGGAAGACCAGGACAGGCTGTCGAGTTTGCCGATCCTCCTTTCCCGAGCCTCCAGGAGAACCGTGACCAACCCCAGCAAAGGAAGGAGCAGGCTAAAACCGAATTTACTCTTCGCGTGAAGGTTGAATGTCAGGAGGCGCACTGGGGGGCAAAATATTGGGGGGGGGCGGCGGCGGGGGAAGGGAACTGAGGTCTATCTCGCTCTCCGACTGTGAGGATGGCGCAGGATCCTGCGTTTGCGGTGAAGAGGATACCGCGGGAGAGGTCGATGGAACACGGGAAACGGAAGTGGGCCCGGCGGGAGACCTCACGCCGGGGGAAGCAGCGGGTGAGGGTTGGGGAGCGGGAGCGGGGGAGCCCCCACCTGGCAAAAGGGGAAGCAAGGGAGCTGAGGGAGGAGGAACTCTCCTGGAGGTGGCGGCGGGGCCCGCGGAACGAGGAGCAAAGGAGGAGGGGTTTGACTTAACCAGAGCCGCGGGCGGTTGGGGAGTAAACTTGGGAACAGGCGGCATGACCTTGGGGCTAGAGGCTTGCGGAGTGGCGGGTTTGGGGGGACTGGGAGGAGGGGCTGAACGCGTCGACACGGAGGGACGGGCGCCCGGTATGGTGGTACTGGGACCGTATAGGTTGAGGTTGAAGGACTGGCTTCCGTAAGTAACGGTGAGGGTTTCCGACTCGGCCTCAAAATCAGTGGCGCTGTATTCCTCGTAGGTCGATCCCCCCAGCGAAACCCATTCACTGAACTGCGCCTGCACGTTGTAGAGACAAAAGCGGGGAACCCCGTCCAAATAGAAATAGCCTCGAAACTCGACGTCCTGGGAATGATCCTCTTGCTTCTGGGGCAGTCCGCTGGGCCGAAAATTCTTTTTTGGGGTAACGTTGCTCCTTTGCCGACTTCCTCCGGAGGAAAACGGGGAACGCTGGGCCTCAACCCCACTTTGCCATATCAACAAAGCGAAAAACGAGCCGATAAACCGAGTGCGCATGTTCACAACTTGCCAAAAAGATCCTGAGGTAGCAAGTGACAAGCGACTATTGAACCACGAGGGAAAAAACACGGAACCCCAAAAAGATCGCCAACACGGTCCCGAAGACGTTCAGACCAAGATAGAGAAAACCGGTGGTCCATTGGCCCTCCTCGATCAACCTGATCAAATCCATCCCAAAGGCGGAAAAGGTCGTGAAACCTCCACACAGGCCCACGACCCAGAATGCCTTGAAGGCATCCGGGGTCGTGGAATTCTCTGCAAACTTAACCAGAAAACCAATCAGGAAAGCCCCCAGCACGTTTACCACCAAGGTAGGCCATGGTAGAAAGGATTTCATCATCAAGCCGACCGCCGCCCGCAGGACGGAACCGCACGCCCCTCCCGAGGCTACCAAAAGAAAAAAATTAAGGCCCATTTTCGCGCGGCGCAAACCAGCCTAACCGATCGGGACGATCACTCCTCGACCTTCTCGTCCTCGGTTTCTTCCTGAAAATCCTCCTCCTGCTCGTCGTCGGGTTCCTCAACCTCGACCTCCTCAAGGGAGTTGAAGCGTAAAACCCTCTGGTTTTCAGGAAGGGGCGATAGATTCACCATGATGAACCGTCCACTCAACTTCGGTTGGTCGTCAGGCTTCCCAACCCCCTCCAAGTCCTTGATGGCGCGTCGGACCAAGTTCATGCCCAAGTCGATGTGCTCCATCTCCCTGCCTCTGAACATGAGGGTTATCTTGAGCTTATTACCTTGGTGAAGAAATTTCTCGGAACGCCGGACCTTGGTCATGTAGTCGTGCTCCTCGATTCGAGGACGGAACTTGGCCTCCTTGATTCTTTTGGCTGATTTTTCCTTGTTCCTCTTGTTCTTGCTCAGTTCGTATTTGTACTTTCCGAACTCGAGAATCCTGCACACCGGGGGCCTGGCCGAGGATGCGACCTCCACGAGATCCAAGTGATGGGACTTGGCGATCTTAAGGGCTTCATCCGGTGGCATGACGCCAAGCATTCCACCGTCCGGACCGATCACACGCACTTCCCGAGCCCGAATCTTATCGTTCTTCCTTATGTAGTCGCGGTTATGAAACCGTCTTCTGTTCTTTCCACCTGGTTTCCTTACCATGTGGTTATCTGAAGGTAGTTATGATCAAAATGATAGTTTTCGGAAGGGGGGTATTCAAAGGAGCGAGAATCTTAATTTTAAAGCAGTGAGGCAAGCCTTAATTTCAGCCCTTGCGTCAGAGGTTGAAGCTTTCTCCGCAACTGCAACTTGCCTTGGCATTCGGGTTGGAAAACTTAAACCCTCCAGCCACCAGTTTGTCTGAATATTCCAAGGTCGTTCCCCTTAGGTAAAGGGCCGTCTTGGAGTCGACCAACAGACAGATCCCATTGCTTGCAACCGCGATATCCCCCTCTTTGGCATCCTCGACGAACTTCATCTTGTAGGAAAGGCCGTTGCACCCTCCACCGGTAATCCTTATGCGAAGAAAGTTCCCCTTTTCCTCCCTTTCCATCAATTGGATAACCTTAAGTGAGGCGTCCGGGGTTACCTTGACCAACTTCTCATTGCCCTCCCGCGCTTCTGCGGGTATCTCGACCAACTTGCTCACACCACTAACGTTATGAAGCTCTCCTCGACAAGGCAACCTCGCGTTCAATCGTCTTCCGAAGAGCGACTTCTGACGAAACCCCGTTCCCCATGCAGGAAAAATTCCGCAAAAGAAAGGCCAAGCGAACTCTCTGGGGGGGATGAACCCTCGATGATTTTTTTAGCATGCTGGGACGGGTTCCCGCCCTGCATGAGGATACTCCGGTAGAGGTCCTTAAGTTCCTGGATCGTCTCCCGGGCGACTTTCCTTCTCTTCAGACCAATGAGATTCAAGCCGCAGGCCCTATTCCTTCCCGACACCGTTACTTGGGGAGGAACGTCCGCGGAAACTTCGGCCAATCCGCCGATCATGGAACCCTCCCCCACCCTCGAGAACTGGTGCAGGCCCGCACCTCCACCCACGAACACGTGTCCTCCCACGGAAACGTGTCCTCCCAGAAGGGCCCCGTTGGCCAGGATGACGTCGTCTCCAAGGCTGCAGTCATGGGCTACGTGGGAATACCCCATGAGAAAACAATTTCTGCCCACCATCGTCACACCGTCCTCGTACATCGAACGATGGACGGTAACGCCTTCGCCCAACCGAGTACCCTCCCCGATCGCGACCGAGGATGCCAGGGTCCGATCGAAGGACAGGTGTTGGGGATCCCCACCCACCACCGAGAAGTGTCCCACCCTTACGTTCTTTTCCAGAATGGCGTACTGCTTGATCACTGCATGTGACTCGACGAGACAACCCTCGCCGATTTCCGTCCCCGACTCGATCACCGCATAGGGACCTACCGAGACCCCTTCTCCGAGCCGGGCGTCCGGGTCAACGATGGCAGTCGAGTGTATTTGGCTTCCCATTCCTTTACTCCGAGAACATCTCAAGCTGAGGTTCGCGCACCAAGTCATAGGCCTTCATTAACTGAAGGACTTGAAAGATGGACTTGCCCTGGAAGGACTCCGTGGGAAGCGACTGGCGCAGGAGGTTGTCCAGAAGAGAGCGCAAAGTGAACACGCCATCGATGCCGAGACCAGCCAGAAAACTAATCGTCTCCCTCAGTTTGCCTTCTGATTTCGGCAGTGCGGGAACAACCAGCAGACGAAGGAACTCGTCGAAACCGCTTCCCTTCAATTCGGGTCCGGCCGCAAAGGACTCCTCGAGCCGGGCGTCGCCGGCTTCCTGCTTGAAATATTTGAGGAGACGGGCATCGCTGGTCATCAGCGAATTGGCAAAGGACGTATTCCCCCAACCCAGAAGGGCTACCAATCCGGAACGAATTTGGGACAAGTCTCCCGTAAACAGGCGAAAATCCAAGCCTTCGGCATTGACGTCGGCGGAGGGGTTGAATACCGCCAAGGTGGGAAAGAGGGAGCCTTTTTTTCGGGGCTCCGTTTCTTCCAGCCGAAGATTTTTTCTAACCAGAAAGCCATTGCTTTCGAAATAGGCCTCCACAACTTCTCGCTCGATCTCCATTTGGGGTTTTGAATCCTTATTCCGCGCCAACCGACTTCCAGACCTCCTCGACTGCCGAGATCTCAACTTCGCTTGAGACGAAGGACTTCCCGATATTTTCCATGAGCACGAAACGCAGGTTTCCGGCCAGCACCTTCTTGTCCGAGCGCATCACTCCGAGCAAGTCATCAACGCGAAGAGGATCGCCAAGGCGATCGGGCAACTCGTAGGCCTTGAGTAGATTGACGAGGCCTGCTTCGTCGCCCTCCCCGCAATGCCCCATGAAGCGGGATAACCTAAGGGCGCAAACCAAGCCCACCGCGACCGCCTCGCCATGCAGGTAGGAACCGTACCCCGAAACGGCCTCAATGGCATGGGCAAAGGTATGACCGAGGTTGAGGAGCGCCCTTCCACCGGTTCCTTCCGCCGTCTCCCGCTCGTCGTTTTCCACGATGCGGGCCTTGTCCGAACAACAGTCTCGAACGATCTCGTTGAGTTCGGGGCTTGATGAGCATAGCGGGGAGCGAAAGTCCAGAAGCCTCCGGTAGAGTTTCGCGTTGCCAAGCAGGCCATATTTGATGATTTCCGCGATCCCGGCGGAAAATTCGCGAACCGGTAACGAGTCCAGACAACCGAGGTCGACGTAGACGGCGCTGGGTTGGTGAAAGGCGCCGACTAGGTTTTTGCCTGAGGAAAGGTTGATTCCCGTCTTTCCGCCCACCGAACTGTCGACCATGGCGAGAAGAGTCGTGGGCACTTGGTAAAAGGAAACTCCGCGCAGATAGGAAGAGGCGGCGAAACCAGCCAAGTCACCCGTTACGCCTCCGCCGAAGGCAAAAAGGGAACTGGATCGGTCGATCTTGCCTGCGGACAGGAAGTCCCACAGCTCGGCCAGGCGCTGGACGGATTTCGTTTCCTCCCCGGAGGGTACCCTGAAAACCGGTACATCCTCCCTGAACTTTTCGCAGAAACGAGGGTTGGCATCCATCAACCCTTGGTCGAATACGGCCACCACCTTCCGGCCCCGGTCAAGCAGACCCTCCTTCATCTCAAGCAACTCCGACTCCAAGTCACGGCCTATGTGAATCGGATAGCTTCTCGTCCCCAGATCTACCTGAAGAATTTCCTTTCCCGCGGAATTCATCTTAGGTGGTTGATTCTCCCTGCCCTCATGCGGTTTCCTCGATGGGGACGGGCGGAAAAATGGAATCGAGGTAGTGCTCGATGGAAAAGGGCTGCAAGTCTTCCGGGGACTCACCCAGGCCGATGAAATAGATCGGTAATTTCAGTTGCCGGTAGATGGAAACCACGGCTCCCCCCTTCCCCGTTCCGTCCAGTTTCGTAACAACCAGTCCGGTAAGGCCGAATTTTTCGTGAAAGGCCTTGGCCTGCTCCAGGACGTTCGTTCCCGTCGAGCCGTCGATGACCAGCCAGGAATGGTGCGGCGCTTCTTCGCTCCTTTTCTGGAGGACCCTTTTCATTTTCTCCAATTCGTCCATCAGGTTCTCCTTCACGTGCAACCGACCCGCCGTATCGATGATTACCAGGTCATGGCCTCTTGACTCCCCGGCTGAATAGGCATCGAAGGCGACGGCGGCCGAATCGGCCCCATGATGACCCGCTACGATTTCCAAGTCCAGCCTGTCGGACCAGGACTTGAGTTGCTCCGTAGCCGCCGCGCGGAAGGTGTCGCAGGCACCGAGGACAACCTTGCTTCCCTGCTTTTCAAGCCTATGGGCAAGCTTGGCGCAGGTCGTCGTCTTGCCAGAGCCGTTCACCCCGATCATGCAAAGGACCTCGGGAGCCTTGGCCGGTTCCAATTTAAAAAGGGCTTCGGAACCTTGAAGAAATCTCTCCACGACGGTGCGGGCTATCTTGCCTGCATCCTCGCCCCGCAGCTCTTTTTCCGAACGGTGAGCCTCGCGGATGGAATCCATGATCTCCTCGGTCGCCTCGACCCCGAAATCACTCTCGTAGAAGGCCTCCTCGATCCGCAGCAACCCTTCCTCGTCCAAGCTCCCCCTCCCGGTTACCGCGGAAAGCGCTCCCTGCACTGCCTGAGCCCCTTTCTGCAAGCCCTTTTTGAATCTGGAAAAAATGCCCATGGTCAAAGGAAAGGAAAAGTTTCCTGCATATTCTCTCTCGGCAAAGCCCTGCTTCTATTTTGGCTGGATCAACAAGGTGCAGGATGAATACTCCACCATCTTGTTGGTGCAACAGTCCTTGATCTTGAAGGATTGCACGGTAAGCATTATCAGACGGTCCTTCAAGTCCCAGGTGTCCGTGACGTAGCCTCCGGGATCACCCATCGGGACCTGCTTGAGCTTGGGAAATGCCCTCGACTCCCTTTTCTCGCCATACTTGGCGACCAAGCGCTCACGCAAGTTTTTCCATTGAGGATTGAGCACCTCGTCATAGAAGGAGAACTGCCAGCCCTTGGCACCCTCGATCAAGCATAGGGCAAGCTTGCCCTCTTCCAGTTTGCAGGTCAATTCATAGCGGAAACCGTTCCATCTCACCGTGCACTTGACCAACTCTCGGTCCCTCTCCTCGTAGATCTGGATGAAGCTCGCCTTGCGCAGCTTGTCCAGGACGACCTCTCTTGAATCCCCCTTCTTCAAGTTCGCATGTATGAAACCCGAACCCAAGTCGGCCATTCCCGGCGACTCGGCGTTGAGGAATGAGGCCCAGCCAAGAAGGAGAACCAGCAGACAAACCGAGCGGATCGTGAGCTTCATTTCCTGATAGCGGGGCAAACAGGCGTTCAACGCCTAGAGGGAATAGTAAACCCGTTCCAACGAGAGCAGAGCGTAGGCGGTAACCAGAATGGGATCCCGCTCCCACCACCTGCCGTTCTCATTTATCCAGAATCCCTTCGGATCCTGCTGATTGAGCAACTCAAGGGCCAGTTCCTTGCGCCAGTCGCGCATCTTGCCTTCGCCGTCCTTGATTTCCTTGATGCCCGAAAGGGATAGGGCCTTGGCCATGGTATGATAATAATAATAGAGTCCCTGCTCCCCCATTCCCGGGTTCTCCTTAATCGTGTAGTGGGCGCGCAGCCAGTCTCGGACTGCAACCAGACGAGGGTCGTTCTCCTTCATCTCGGCATAGATGAAACTGAGTAGCCCTGCATAGCTCATACTGCCGTAGGAACGGAGGGCAATGGAGCCGTCCTTGCCCTTACGCTCGCCCGCCATGCTGCTCCCGGGGAAATAAACGAAGCCTCCACGGTCGTCCTTATGCCCACTGACCCACTTCTCCTTGTTGGATCCCGGCAGATTCTGGCACTTCTGGACAAAGGCGATGGCCGCATCCCAATCGAGGTCCAGTTCATCCCCCTCCTTGGACTTGAGGGATTTGTTGGCGTAAAAGAGGGCCTCCATGGCAAGGTGAGTGTTGGAGAGATCGGAGTGGGCCCATCTGGAACCATAGCCAACTCCACCGTCGAAGACGTTGTCCGCCTCCCCCTTCTTGTCGAAGTCCGACTGCTGGTTGATAAGGAATTTGCGGGCATTCCTGACGACCTGTTCGTAACTCGGATCTTTGGATTGAAGGAGGGCCATCATACAAATGGAAGTGTTGTAGGAAGCCAAACCCTTGCCGTAAATCCCGCCGTCGGACTGAACTTTGGAGAGGATAAAGTCAAAGCCCGCCTTTTGATTCTTGGAGAATTTTCCGACCACGGACGGATCCGGATGGCCAAGCGTAGCCCTAAGGGCCAAGCCGGTCAGCGCGGGATATTCAGCAACCCCCCAGTTTCCGCTAGTCGCGTTCTGTTCTCCATTGAGCCAAGCGACCCCCTTGTCGAGGGCCCGGCCGATCTCCAACTTGAGGGAAACGGGGTCGGCCGCATGGAGAGATACCCCTACGAAGAACGACGAGAGAAGGCAGAGGGGAAGGGAAAGGAACTTTGAAAAGCCGAGGTTGGAGTATTTCATTCTGGCAACTTACCCGATCCCTCGCCTCGTGGCAAGTGGAAGCGGAGGGTTACGGGACATTCCAAGGGCGGCATCTTTTCCTTGTTCGCATACCACACGTCGTCGTTGTCGCTATCGTGTGCGGAGTTGTTGAGGATGGCGACGTCGTCCGCGTATACGGCCAGGATCGAGCCGGCGGACTCGGCCATGAAGGTTCCCTCCACGATCCTGGAACCGGTAAAGACGAAAGAATGGAGAGGGATGGCCTTCTTGTTCTTTTCATTCAGAGCCATGCTCGCGAGCTCGAGCCTGTGTTTGGTCGCATTAAGCTCCCAACTGACCGTAATCCTCACACTATGAGCGGAATAATCGATTTCCTTGGGTTCCTCGGCCCACAGATTCTCGAAGAAGTCCTTGGCAGGCCTGTGCTTGAGCAAAAGCAGGGAAGTATGAATCAGTTGAGGACGCACCGCAGTCCGAAAAAGGGATTCGTGGATTTTCCCGGAATCATGAACGATTCCATACTCGATCAGGCCGTTGACCTGGTTGGTCACTCCGGGGAAGGAAATCTCCCCGGCCGGCCTGTTTATGATGATATCCCCGAAGCGATAGAGGCCATCGCCCGCCCTCTCGACCTTGGGTAGCGCGGAAGCATTGTCCTCGCCGGAGACCAAACCGGTGGAGCAAAAGAGCAACCAAGCCCAAAGAACTTGTGAAAATAAGCGTAGGGTTTCCTGCCTCATCAGGGTTATACTGACTTCAAAACTCGGCCATGGCAATTCATTAGGAGCAGGGCGCGGGAGTTTGGGTTGCCGACCCCTTCGTGCGGGTGCAGTTAGGAATCGTCCATGGAACGAGGGTCTGATGATTTCTTGACCTACCCCCATTCTCGCCTTACCTTGCTCGTACTTATGGACCAGCAAGCCGAATATCCCGAAGAACTCTACGAGGAAGAGTTGGAATACGAAAACACCACTGTCACCCCACCCCTAGAGGGGCCTTTCGCAAGGTACCTGCGGGAATACCGACTGCTCAACAGCCTGCTCATTTCCCTCTTCGTGATGATCATCGTCTTCGCCCTGTTGTGGAGCATCGTCATATACGTAGCCATTGGCGGTGAAGGGGATTCCGACTTTTCCGATGGCGGGACCGCTCCCGCCCAGCAAAAGCAGGAGAAGCAAAAAGTCGTCAAACTGATGCAGCGCCAGCAGAAGACGCAACCGACCGCCCAACAGACCTTCCGGACCACCGCCATATCCGACATCACTCTTCCCGACTTCAACGAACTCGACGTAAAGGACTTGGCTCCCGTGGTCAATGCCGCCGCCCCCTCCACGGGCAACGTAGGCATGAACAACGACGCCATGAAGAATGCCCTCAAGGGGATTGGACTGGCTCTGCCCAAGACCATGCAACAACGCTGCGACCCCAAGAAACGGATCGCTCGTCTCAAGTCGGGCGGGGGCAAGGAAATGACCGAGGCAGCCATTGTCCGTGGGCTCGAGTGGTTGCAGTCCGTCCAGGACGCCGATGGTTCCTGGGGCGGCAAGGACAAGGACGATCAAGGCAACCCCAAAAAAACCAACAAGGACGCCATGACCGGGATGGCCCTGCTCTGCTACCTCGGGCATTGCGAGCTTCAGGATTCCCCAAAGTTCGGCAAAACGGTCCAGAAAGCCATCGACGCGATCACCTCGACCCCTCCCGAGACTCCCCTCGGTGGAGGAAACACCGGTTCCTATTCCCACCCCATTCGGACCTACGCCATCTGCGAGGCCTATACCATGACCAAGATCAAAAAGCTTGAGGAGTACGCCAAGCGGGCCGCCCTTCACGTCATCAAGGGCCAAAACGAGAACGGTGGATGGGCCTATGGGTACGGCAAGGGAGTCGCCGCGCATACCGATCTTTCGGTAACCGGCTGGAACATTCAGGCCCTCAAGGCCGCGGCCCTTACCGGTATCTCCATCGACGGCCTCGACGAGTGCTTGGACAAAGCCATCGAGTACGTTAAGAAAACTCAGGACCAGACCGGCAAGTTCGCCTACAAGATCGGTAGCGGAGGCAAGCCCAGCCTGACTGGGGCGGGCGTCCTTTGCCTCCAGATCTGGAAGAACGCCAAGTCGCAGGAAGCCACCAAGGGCCTCGACTGGATCGTGGGCAACCTGGACAAGGAATGGAAGGACGTGAACGTTTACGAGTGGTATTACCATGCTCAAGCCTGCTTCCAGGCCACCGGCGTATCGGGAGGCAGCAAGTACTGGAGGGAATGGAACAAGGACTTCCAGCAAATCGTCTGCGGCGCCCAGGATTCGGACGGGCATTGGCCCCATGGCGCTCACTACCACGGGGACACTGCGATCTACCGTACCACCATGACCATCCTTATGCTGGAGGTCTACTACCGGTACATGCCTTCCTCCAAGGTATAAACTCGCCACTTTCAACCTATCGCGCTTGCATTCGGACAAGTTCGCGTTAGCTTATTTGGCATGAAATTGTCTACTTTACCCGCCTTACTTATAGCGCTTGCTCTTTCCGTCGCCTCCGGCAAGGAAAAGCCCCAAGAGGTCGTCATCTCCGGCAACGACACCATGCAGTTCGACGTAAAGAACTTCGAGGTAAAAGCCGGATCGAAAGTCAAGCTCACCCTCAAGAACGTCGGCAAGATTCCCAAGATCGCCATGGGTCACAACCTCGTCGTCCTGAAAAAGGGAATCACCGCAGTCGCTTTCGGCCAGAAGGCCCTCGGGGCAGGAGCCAGCGCCACCAATGCCCTTCCGGAATCCCTCATGGGAGACGTCATTGCGGCCACCAAACTACTGGGCCCGGCGGAATCCGAGACCATCGAGTTCACCGCCCCCAAGGAGGCCGGTTCCTACGAGTACGTCTGTACCTTCCCAGGTCACTTTGCCCTCATGCGTGGAACCATGATGGTCAAGTAGTCCCCGGCGCCCTTCCCTCTCCCGTAACTTTGCCTTCTTGACATCTTCGTTCATGAAGATGAAGTAGCTTACATGCCTTCCATTGAAGAAGAAAAGAAATTCCTCGCCAACGCAGAAGCAAAGGGAATACCTTCCAGGCTTGGCGCCTACGTAAAACTTTCCGGCCCTGGCTGGCTCCAAAGCGCCATCACCCTCGGTGGAGGCTCCTTGGCCTCCAGCCTCTTTCTCGGTGTCCTCGCCGGGTATTCGCTTCTCTGGCTACAGCCGGTGGCAATCATCCTCGGGGTGATCATGCTTTGCGCCATCAGTCACGTCACCCTCTCGACCGGGCAGAGCCCCTTCGTTTCCATCAACTCGGAAATCAACCCCGTCTTGGGATGGGGATGGGCAATTGCCACTATCATGGCCAACATCGTCTGGTGCCTTCCCCAGTTCAGCCTCGGCACGGCCGCAGTCACCCAAAACCTTTTCCCTGAATTCAAGGACAGCGTCCCGGCCAAGGTTATCTGCTGCTCCGTCCTGCTGGCCCTCGCAATTTTCGTGATCTGCAATTACGAACGGGGAAGCAGAGGGGTAAAGTTTTTCGACTTGGTCCTCAAGATCATGGTCGGACTGATCGTCGTCTCCTTCTTCGGCGTCGTCGTTACCATGAGTTCCTCCGGCAAGCTCGACTGGGGAAAGATCGGCAGCGGCTTCATTCCCGATCTCTCTCTTCTCACCCAGCCCGCCGAGGTCTACGCTCCCTACCTCGAGCAAACGGGGCAATTCCGCTCCTTCTGGGAAAACAAGATCGTGGGAACCCAGACCGACGTCATGATCTCGGCCGCCGCCACCGCGGTAGGCATCAACATGACCTTCTTCATGCCCTTCGTCCTGCTCCGCAGGCGCTGGGGCAGAGAACACCGCGGTTTGGCCAAGTTCGACCTATGGACCGCCCTGCTCATCCCCTACGTGGTCGCCACCTCCTGCGTGGTCATTGCCGCCGGAACCCAGTTCAACGGAAAGCCAGAGTCGGCTTACGAGGACTACGAAAAGAAAGTCCTCCATGACAACCTTAAGAAGGGGTTTGGAGACTTGGCCTCCGCCAGGATCAACGAACAGCTCAAAACCTCGCCCGACTCCGGACTCCCCAAGGCAACCCATCAGGCCCTTATGGCCCAGTCGCAGGACCTTGACGACCGGCTTGGCCAGATCGTGGCCAGAATCGGCAAGGAAAACCGGCTCGAGTCCTATCCCTTCATGGAAAAACCCGATCAGGAAGCACTGGTCGCCCAAGCCGTTCACGACCAGTTGCTCGACGAATTGCCCCAAGCGGACAGGCAGTTGGCCGCCATGCTGGTCAAAAGGGACGCCTACAACCTTGCCGCCTCTCTTGAGAGCTTGTTTGACAACAAGGACTTCTCACACTACGTCTTCGGGATAGGAGTTCTGGGCATGGCCCTGTCCACAATAATCATCCTTATGACGATCAACGGACACGCCCTCTGCGAAGTATTCGGACGTCCCCATAAGGGTCCCTTGTTTCTGGGGGGCGCCTTGATAGCGGGAATCGGTGTTCTCGGACCATTCGTCTGGAAGGATGCCGCCTTCTGGTTGGCCGTTCCGACTTCCATCATCGGCTTCACCTTGATTCCCGTTGCCTACCTGAGCTTCTTTTTGCTCATCAACAACAAAAGGGTGCTTGGCCGGGCAAGACCAAGCGGGGGCCTTCGCTGGCTTTGGAACTCGGCCTTGGTCGTTGCCTTGCTCGTCATGGGCTCAGCCGCGTTTTACGTGGCCTGGAACAAGACCTGGGGGGACGTGCCCTTTGGCCGGATCGCCCTGATTGCATTCGGCATTCTCCTGATCATCGGGCACTTTACCCGCAAGAACGCCAAGCTTGAAACCAAGCTTATCGCTCTGGACCTGAAGCTCCAGAAACTGGACAGAAAATAAGTTTCCGGCAGGCCGTCGAGCTTTCCGTCCATTCACCCTTTGGCCCTCTCTTTAGAGATGAAGAAAATACTTCTTACCACCACTTCATACCAGGATACCCCCGGCGAACACCATGATCTTCTCGAGTCCCAGGGATTTGAGATCGTGCGGGAGCGCGGTCCTCTCGACGAGGAAAGAATGCTCGAGTTGGCCGGGGACTTCGACGCTTTTCTGTGCGGGGACGACGCAATCACCGCACGGGTGATCGAGAAGTCCCTTCCCCGCCTGCAGTTGATTTCGAAATACGGGATCGGCCTGGATAAGGTCGACGTCGAGTTCGCCACCGCCAAAGGGATCCCCGTCACCTTCTGCCCCGGGGTCAACCACACGACCGTTGCCGAGCACACCTTCGCCCTTCTCCTCGCCCACTGCCGCAATCTCTGTGAGGAAGTCAACCATACCCGTAAAGGTGAATGGACGCGCCTCACGGGCAACGAGATCATGGGAAAAACACTCTCCATCATCGGCTTCGGGCGAATCGGCAAGGAAGTCGCGGTACGAGCGAAGGCCTTTGGGATGGAAGTAAAGGCCTACGACCCCTACTGGGACGAAGCCTTCGCCGAGTCTCTCGGGGTTTCCCGGGCCACCAGCCTTGAGGACGCCCTTGGGGACGCCGACGTTCTTTCCCTTCACCTGAACCTTTCCGAAAGCACCCGCAACCTGATCAACGGCGAATCCCTCAAGCGGGTCAAGGACGGCGCCATCCTCCTGAACTGCGCCCGTGGCGAGCTGGTCGATACGCAAGCCATGGTGGAAGCCCTCGCAAGCGGAAAGCTGAAAGGTTACGGGTCGGACGTTCTCGATCAGGAGCCTCCGCCGCCGGACCACCCCCTCCTCAGCGCCCCCGGCGCCCTCATCACCCCCCACATCGGTTCACGGACCTACGAGTCCGTCGTCCGGCAGGCGACCATGGCGACCCGGAACCTCATCAACGTCCTCAACGGCGAACCCGCCCTGGCCCAAGCCAACGAGTTGCCCGGGGAATAAACGAAGAACCCATGGAAGACAGCTTTTTCGTCGTACCCGAATCCCTTCACAACCAATTGGTCGAGGCCGTCTTCGCCAACCGCGGTTTCGACCCCGAGGAAGCCGCCGCAGTAGCCGAATTCGCCGCTTTCGCCACCCGCCACGGGGTGAGGACGCACAATGCCCTCAAGGCTCTCCACCTCGACGAACTCTTCGGCTCGACGGTCGGCGGATGCAAACCTCGCGCCCGGGTCGAGATCAGGGAATCCAGGTTCGACGCCTGCCAGAACTGGAACGCCAACTTCAAGGTCGGACAGGCCGTTGCCCTCGACGCCATCGATGCGTGCATGGAGATGGCCGACAAGCACGGATCCGGAACCGTCGTGATCGACAACGCCTTCCACTACCTGTGGGGCGGAGGCTACGTCATGAAAGCCGCCGCCAAGGGCTATTATGCCTACACCAATTGCACTTCCACCCTGGCCGAGGTCGTTCCGTTCGGGGGCAAAACCCCCACCCTCGGAACCAACCCGCATTCCTGGGGGCTGCCCACGGTCGATGCAGTCGGGTTCCCCATAGTCGTGGACTGGGCCACCTCGGTCATAGCCATGGGACGGGTCCAGCAACTCAAGAGGGAAGGCAGGAGCCTTCCGCCCAATGCCGCCGTCGATGATCAAGGCGTCGAGACCACGGACCCCAACGAAGCCGTCTCGCTTCTTCCCTTCGGTGCCCACAAGGGTTACGGTCTGGGCCTTCTCAACGAAATCATGGGTGCCATGAGCGGTGGGTCTCTCCCCACCGTCCGGGGCATCCCCAAGGATTTGCCGGGGGAAAAATTCTCCTGCAACTTCTTCTTTCAGGTCATCCACCCCGAGGCCTTCGACTCCGGCAACTTCGCCCATGGACGCAACCAGGGAACGAACCTCAAGTCCGTGCTTGAGGACATCCTGCGCGAAGGTAACGAGAACTGTCTGCTGCCGGGCCAACTCGAGGCCGAATTCGCCCGCAAGTCGGAAGCCAATCAAGGCTTGCTCTTCAGCCTCAAGGAACTGGAGGAATTCGCCACCCTCTCCCGGGACACGGCGGTCGAGTTCGACCCCGCAGAATTTTCACCCGCCCAATGACTCTCGAACCCAAAACCACATGACAGCACTTGACCTCAGACCCGCCGACGAATGCGAATGGGACCTCGTTTCCTTCGGTGAAATCATGCTTAGGCTCGACCCCGGTGAGGGACGGGTCCGGACCACCCGCTCCTTCAATGCCTGGGAAGGAGGAGGCGAATACAACGTCGCCCGCGGGCTCCGTCGCTGCTTCGGCCTCAAGACCGCCGTGGCAACGTCCTTCGTCGAGAACGAAGTAGGCCGCCTGCTCGAGGATCTCATCCTGCAAGGCGGAGTCTCGACCGACCTCCTCCGCTGGGAACCCTTTGACGGCATAGGCCGCACCATTCGCAATGGCCTTAACTTCACGGAACGCGGATATGGCCTGCGTGGAGCCGTGGGCACCTCCGACCGAGGGAATTCAGCGGCCTCCAAGATCAAGCCCGGAGACTTTGACTGGGATGAGATCTTCGGGAGAAGAGGGGCTAGGTGGCTTCACACCGGGGGAATTTTCGCCGCCCTTTCGGAGTCCGCCGCGGAAGCCGTCATCGAGGCGGTCGAGGCGGCCAAGAAACACGGCGTGATCGTTTCCTACGACCTCAATTACCGGCCTTCCCTCTGGAAGTCGATCGGCGGGCTCGACAAAGCCCGTGAAGTGAACCGTAAAATCGCCAGCCAGGTAGACGTAATGATTGGGAACGAGGAAGATTTTACGGCCTGTCTCGGCTTCGAGGTCGAAGGCCTTGATGAAAACATAAGCAACATAGAAATCGAATCCTTTCAGGCCATGATCGAGCGGGCCACCGCCGAGTTCCCCAACTTCAAGGTCACTGCAACCACCCTCCGAACGGTCAAGACGGCCAGCATCAACGACTGGGGCGCCATATGCTGGTCCAAGGGCGAGTTTCACCAGGCTACCCATCGGATCGGATTGGAAATTCTGGACCGCGTGGGAGGAGGCGACAGTTTCGCATCCGGCCTGATTTACGGGCTGCTTACCACCAACGATCCCGCCCGGGCGGTCGAGTATGGAGCCGCCCACGGCGCCCTTGCCATGACGACTCCGGGTGATACCTCGATGGCCAGCTTGGAAGAGGTGGAAAAACTCGTCGGTGGAGGTGGGGCCCGCGTGGATCGATAAGTTGAACTTTTTTTTAAGAAAATGAACTACCTGGAGAATTTATTCGGATTGAGTGGGAAATGCGCCGTTGTGATCGGCGCAACGGGCGAGCTCTGCGGCGCCATGGCCGATGGCCTGGCGGGCGCCGGAGCCTACGTCTACGTCATCGGAAGAAACCCCGAGAAGGGAGAAGAGCGCCTGCGACGGATCAGGGAGATCGGCGGAGAAGGGGAATTCCTGGCCTGCGACGTGAGCAGCAAGGATGAACTCGAAGGCCTGCGCGACGCAATCCTGGCAGACCGGCCCGGGGTCGACGTTCTGGTCAACGGCGCAGGCATCAACTCCCCCACCCCCTTCCTGGACATAACCGAGGAGGAATTCGACCAAATCCTGAGCGTCAACCTTAAGGCCATCCTGCTGAGTTGCCAAGTCTTCGGCCAAGCCATGCTGGACAGGAACGAGGGAGGAAGCATCATAAACCTCGGCTCGATCTCCGGCCTCAACCCGCTATCCCGGGTGTTTTCCTATTCCGCCAGCAAGGGAGCCGTCCACAACCTGAGCAAGAATCTGGCACGGGAATGGGCTCCTCACAACATCCGCGTCAACATCCTCGTCCCGGGCTTTTTTCCCGCCGAGCAAAACCGCAAGGTGCTCACCCCAGACCGAGTGGAATCGATCATGAATCACACCGCAATGAAGCGTTTCGGGGACAAGGAGGAATTGATCGGAGCCACCCTCCTGCTCGCGTCTCAAAACGCGGGATCTTTCATTACGGGAACCGAAATGGTAGTGGACGGCGGCTATGACTGCATGACCATCTGAAGCGGGGATTTTCCCCAACGGATTAAGACTCCTACCCCTCCTTCGCCCAGAATTCGAAAACAAAAAAAGCCGTCGGTCTTGCCCAAACCGACGGCCCTGTCGGATTATATCCTAAAGGACTCCGATCTTGCTCTTTTCTACTGGACTCCTGTTTCTCGGTAAAGGAAAAAAATGAATAAATATTCTTTTTTTCCAAAAGAGAGGGAAGGAAGGCGCAACGAAGGCAAAAGAGGCTCTTGGACGGTCAATCCTGCTCTTCCTGCAAGAACACAACCGCCTGTAGCCAATCGCCATTTTCGCAGAACGGACCGCCTAGGCACTGCCACCGCCCCGAGGACTGGAAGATGAAACCCTCCTGGTCCTTGTATTCCCTCTGAATGAGCCGGTTCACTTCCTCGGCCAGTTCCTTGGCAGAGGCCTTCTTTATAATCTTGTACTTTCTCTGAACTGGCATCATCAATATTTGTTGGAAACCAACTTAGTGTTTCCCAACCGAACTTAAACCCAAAAAGGAAACCACCCTCCGCTATCCAAGCGAGTTTGAACCAATCCCAACCATCCACAATCAAATGGCGACAACAACCAAATCACCGAGCAAGAAGCCCAAGGAGGAATCCCTCTCCAAAGACGACGTCGAGGCCATAGACGAACTCCGGCAATCCTACGGCGACATCAAGGCCGAGTTGAGCAAAATAATCATCGGTCAGGAGGAAGCCATCGAAAGGATGTTTCTCTGCATGCTCTCTCAGGGACACGCCCTCCTGATGGGTGTCCCGGGATTGGCCAAGACTCTTCTGGTCAACTCCATCGCACAGACTACCTCGTTGTCCTTCGGGCGGATTCAGTTCACCCCCGACCTCATGCCCTCCGACGTCACGGGCACGGAAATCCTGCAAAACAGCAAGGATGGAGAAGGACGCGAATTCGTTTTCATCAAGGGCCCCATCTTCGCCAACGTAATCCTCGCCGACGAAATCAACCGGACTCCCCCCAAGACTCAATCCGCCCTGCTCGAGGCGATGCAGGAAAAGAGGGTGACCGTGGCCGGGACCAATCACCAACTCCAGGAACCCTTCTTCGTGCTCGCCACCCAAAACCCGATCGAGCAGGAGGGAACCTATCCCCTCCCCGAAGCCCAACTCGACCGTTTCATGTTCCTCATCCGAATGGATTATCCGGACCGGGACGAGGAGATTTCCATCGCCCAACATACCACCACCGGAACCCCACCCAAGCTCAAGAAGGTTATCTCCGGGAAAAAACTCCGGGACTTCCAGCAACTGGTCGAGCGTGTTCCCGTTCCCGACCACGTCCACGAACTTGCCGTGGACCTCGTCCGCAGGACCCGGCCCAATTCCGAGGAATCACCTGCCTGGCTTAGAAAATGGGTCCAGTGGGGAGCCGGACCCCGCGCCATCCAGTATTTGGTCAAAGGGGCCAAGGCCCGCGCCGTTCTGGAAGGAAACTACATGGCCTCCATGGAGGACGTCGAGCAAGTCGCCGACCCCGTCCTCCACCACCGCATCCTGACCAACTTCCACGCCCGTTCCGAAGCCATCACCAGCACCGAGGTGGTGGCCCGCTTGATCGAGGACGCCCGCAAGGAGAAGAGATAAGGCCATGGCCCGACGTAGAAAGAATTATTTTCATTACGTCGACCAAGATTCCCTCTCCCGCATTTCGGGGGAGCCTCTGCTTACGCCCTTTCCCATGGAGGGAAGCGTATCAGGGCATCACCGCAGCCCGCACAAGGGTTCCAGCGTGGAATTCGCCGAGTACCGTGAGTATACTCCGGGCGAGGATCCAAAGCGTATGGACTGGAGGGTGTTCGCCCGCACCGACCGCTATTACCTCAAGGAGTTCGAGGCCGAGACCAACTTGAGGAGCCACTTCGCCCTCGACTGCAGCGGATCCATGGGCTTCGGCGACCCGAAGAGCAAGCTCGAGTTCGGCAAGACTCTCGTCAGCACCCTCTCCTACCTCTACGTCGGCCAAGGGGACGCCGTGGGACTTCATACCCTCCGTCGCAGAAATCCCCAAGTCCTGCCGGCCAAGAGAAACCCATCCCAGATTCAGGAGATCCTCGAGGTACTCGGGCCGGTCAAGCCCAAGGGGGACACTTTTCTCGCCCCTGCCCTTCACGAAATTGCGGAGACGGTCCGCATGCGGGCCATGATCTTCGTCGTCTCGGACATGCTGGACGAGCCCTCGGAAATCCTCGACGCGATCCTTCACCTGCGCGACCGCAAGCACGAGGTCGTCCTTTTTCACCTTTTCGACCGGCAGGAACTGGAGTTCGACTTCGACCGACCGACCCGCTTCGTGGACCTCGAGGGAGGAGGGTCGCTTATTACCGAACCGACCGTCATCCGGGAGGAATACCTCGCCCGCCTCGACGAGCACGTCGAGGAACTCAGGAAGGGTTGCATGGAGTCCCAGGCCCGTTACCACGTCGTCCGGACGGACAAGCCACTGGTCGACGCGATCGACCAATTCTCCGCCGGACGGATAGGCGGCAAGGCGGCATGACCTTTCTCCAACCACTGGCCCTTTTCGGGCTGCTGCTTGCCCTTGCTCCCATCATCATTCACCTGCTGAATCTTCTCCGGCACCGCACCCAGGCCTGGGCCGCGACCCGCTTTCTGCTCCAAGCCAGAAAAAGTTCCTCCCGCGTCTCCAAGCTGAAGAGATGGCTCACCCTGCTTTTCCGGGTCCTCGCCCTCGGTGCTCTCGCCTTCATGCTCTCAAGGCCGATGACGGGTGGAGATTCCCTCTTTTCCCTATCCAAGGGAAGCCCCGAGGCGCTGATTCTGGTATTGGATCGCTCGGCCAGCATGGAGACCAGGACGGAAACGGATCCACGCACCAAGCGCGAAATCGCCCTGGAAGCTTTCCAGTCCTTCGCCAAGCCTTGGCCCGAGAGCCGTCTGGTGGTCATCGACAGCGCCCTTAGGGAACCGTTCTTCATTGATGATGCGGCTTCGGTCAAGGATCCTTCCCTGTCCCGCTACTTCGGACCCACCGATACCGCGGCGGATTTGCCTGCGACCCTGATCAAGGCCATCGAGTGGCTCAACGATACCGGCGTCGGGACGGCTGAGATTCTGCTCGCATCCGACATGCAGGCCAGCAACTGGGAACTCGACGGCAACTCCGACGCCTTCGTCAGGATCAACCGTGAACTCAAGGAGAAGGAGGATTTCTGGAAGCTCATCCTCCTTCAGCTCGACGATACCCCTCCGTACAACCTCAACCTCGCCTTCGAGCAAGTCAACCGCAAGCCCAAGAGCGTCGAACCCGTCCTCAATCTCTCGAGGAAGGGAACCGGTAGCGAGCGGGTTCTTTTTTCCACGAACACCAATGGGAAACCGGGCAACCTGGAGGTCGATCTTTCCTCCCGGAGCACCCTCTGGCGCCCCTCCTTCCAACTCGAGGACGAACCCGACGAAGGCTGGATTTCAATCCTTTCTCCGGATGACTTCTGTCTCTCCGACAACGTCGGTTATCTCATCTACGGGGCTACCGAACCCCCCAAGGTCGCAGTCCGTTCGCAGCATCCGAGGGTCAGTCTCATCCTCCGCTCGGCCTCCCAGACCGAGGACGGCGACCTGGCCGATTCCCTTCCCGCCGGTTCCCTCGACCTGAAGGACCTGGGCATACGGCGAATTCTCGCCCACCAGGGAAAATTCGATGCCGAGGACGACGCAACCCTCCAGCGCTTCGTGAACTCCGGCGGCACCCTCGTCCTCTTCCCTCCCGATTCACCCGACTCGTCCGGTTTCTCATTCCTTTCCTGGGAAGCACGCGAGGAAAAGAAGGATGATGACTTCTTCTACGTCAACGCCTGGAGAAAGGACTCCGGCCTGCTTGCCAATTCCTCGGACGGCAACCGTCTTCCTCTCGACAAACTCGACATCAGGATCAGGCGGGTACCCGTCCAGGGCGAACCCATCGCCTACTATTCCGACGGCAAACCCTTCCTCACCAGCCTGACCATGGGCAAGGGCGTCATCTATTCCTTCTCCACCCTTCCCCTCGACGACTGGTCGGGCTTGGCCAACGGTTACGTTCTCGTTCCCGCCCTCCAGAGGCTGATCGAGGAATCCTCCTCCTCCAATACCTTCATCCAGTCCTGGGCCTGTGGAGGCAAGGAAACCCGGGACGCAATCCTGACCGATTTCGAGTCCATGACGGGGGGCAAAGATCCTTCTCTCGAGGCCGGTGTCTACCGTGTGGAAGGACGCCTTACCGCCGTCAACCGACCCCGCGAGGAGAACGAGGCCCAGTTTCTCAAGGCCGGCATGATCGGCGGAAAACTGCCCGGGATCACTCCACGGATCATGGACGGGGAAAACGTCTCCGAATCAACCGACCGGACCGAAGTGTGGTCCTTCTTTCTCATCCTCTGCCTTGTCCTGCTCCTGGGCGAAGCCTTTCTGGGCCAACCCGCCCTCGCCTCCAAACCCGACACCCAAGCCACTTCGACCAATGCTTGAGTTATTGGACTGGCGACTGACCTGGGACTTGGCCGACGCAGTCATTGCCCTGGCGGTTCTCGGGTTGAGCGTGTATCTCTCCCGCAAGACCTGGCTGCGCTCGGGGAAAAAGAACAGTGTGCTCGCTCTCGAATGCCTCCGTTTCCTGACCGTGTTCATGATCCTTGCCACCCTCCTCAACCCCGAGCAAGTCGAGCAACTCGACAAGAAGGGTGAACCCGAGATCGTTTGCCTGCTGGACGTATCGGGCAGCATGAGCACCCTCGACGTCATCGACTCCAACGGTTCGGTGGAATCACGAATCGACTGGGCGAGGAAATCACTCGATTCGGACTGGAAAAGAAAACTCGAGCAAAACTCGACCGTAACGGTCCGCAATTTCTCCTCTCAGAGCGGGACTCAGGCCACCAATCTTTCCATGGCCCTCGGCGACACCCTGGAAGGAACGGGGAACCTCAAGGCCGTCCTCTTCCTCTCCGACGGCGATTCCAACGACGGTCCTTCCATCCTCTCGCTTGCGGGCAAGTGCCGCTCCTCCGGGGTGCCCGTCTACAGCATCCGGGTTGGTTCCCCCAAGCCCTTGCCCGACCTCGCCCTCGAGGATGCCTTTGCCCCCTCCTTCGCCCTCCAGGAGGAAAAGATCACCATCAACTACAGGATCAGCAACGCCTTCGATACCCGGCAGAAGAGCTCCCTCAAGCTCATGGCCAACGAACAGGTGGTCTCCCAAAAGCCCGTCCTTCTTCCCGCCTCGGAGGAAATAGCCGGCAGCATCGCCTGGCTTCCTCCCGGCGAGGGCGACTACGAGCTCAAGCTGACCCTTGACCAGGTCACCGGCGAAAGCCTGCCCGGAAACAACGAGAGGATTCTCACCACGAGGGTCGAGAACAAGATCATCAAGGCCCTCCTCGTCGATTCCTTTCCGCGCTGGGAATACCGCTTTCTCAGAAATGCCCTCGAGCGCGATCCCGGAGTGGACATGAAGTGCGTGCTTTTTCATCCCGGAATGGCGCCGGGCGAAGGGAAGGGATACCTGCCCGGTTTTCCTCAGAGCAAGGACGATTTGGCCTCCTTCGACGTCGTTTTCCTCGGGGACGTCGGGTTGGGCGAGAACGAGCTCAACGAGGAACAATGCGAAAACCTCGCCAACCTCATCCGCCTACAGGCTTCCGGCCTGGTCTTTCTTCCCGGCCGGCGCGGACGCCAGCTCACGCTTTCCGACTCACCGGTCGAGGAACTTCTCCCCGTCGTCTACGACCCCGAAAAGCCTACCGGACTGGGCACCTCCAACCCCTCCGGCCTGCAGTTGACGGCCCGGGGCAAGGACCACTGGTTGACCAACCTGAGGGGTGCGGGCGAACCCGACCGGCAGTTCTGGGAAAGGCTTCCCGGCTTCCATTGGTCCGCCATCGTGAGGAAAAGCCGGCCCGGCTCGGAGGTACTGGCCGTTCATTCCAATTTCCGCAACGACTGGGGCCGCATGCCCACCTTGGCCATCCGCTATGCCGGGGCCGGCAAGACGCTCTACCTGGGAAGCGATGCGGCCTGGAGATGGAGAAGAGGCGTTGAGGACAAGTACCACTATCGTTTCTGGAGCCAGGTGGTGCGCTGGATGGCCCACGGACGCTACCTGGCCGAAAAGGAGGGCATCCGCGTGATTCCCGATCCCGAGCGGCCGAAAGCCGGGGAAAAGGTATTCGTACGCGCCATCGTCCTCGATCAGGCTGGTTTTCCCCTTGAGGATGGTGAAGTCAGGGGACTGATCGCCCACCCCGGCGGACAGACCGAAAACCTCCTCTTCAACCCCGCCGAGGAGGGGCCCGGGGTCTACCTCGCCTCCTTCAAGGCGAGGGAAGCGGGTTCGCTTGAGATGAAGGTCACGGCCGAACCCGCGGAAAGGGAACTGAGCCTAACCCTATCGGTCGAGAAACCCACCCGGGAAAAGCTCGGCAAACCCGTCGTGTCCCGGGATCTCGGACAGCTCTCCGAGTTGACCGGGGGTGAATCCGAAAACTACCTCGATTACGAAAAAGTCGTACAATCTCTCTCCTTCCTTCCCGACCCCAAGCCGATCACCCGGATTCACCGCCTGCGCACGGACACCGCATGGGGCCTTTTTCTCTTCGGATTGCTTGCAATTTACTGGACCGGACGCAAACTCGTTGGAATGATTTGAGGACGGAAACCCGATGGAAGAAACCAAAAGCGAAAGATGAACCAGAACAAGGAACCATTGCCGCCCGCGCTGGAGGATTCCCTTGCATCCCTTACCCTCCTGTCCCGAAAGATTTTCTCCCTCAAGTTCGGCTCTTTCCTCCTGCTTTCCCTCTCCCTCTCTTGGTTGGCCCTCTTTGTCTCCGACCGGGTATGGGATACCCCGGACTGGGCCCGTATCGCCCTCACCTGCTCGGGTTGGGCGGCCGCCCTCGCCTTCGCCTGGATGATCCACCTCCTTGCCTTCCGTCGCTCCGACTCCATCAAGTGGCTTGCCTGGCAGGTCAGGCACCGCTTCGGAGGACCGGGAGACCGTTTCCTCGGCGTCATCGAGTTGGCCCGCAAGCGCGATCAAGCCGAGCCAAGCTATTCCGCCTCCCTCTACGCCGCCGCCCTCAAAAGGGTGGAGACGGAAATTTCCAGGCTTCCCCTCGAGGACACCTTCGACCGAACTACGACCAACCGGGCCGCCTTCGGAGCAGTGGCCGCCGCCCTCATGGTCCTCGGCTGCTTTCTCTCCTTTCCCGGTCTCGCCGGCAACGCCTCCCTCCGCTGGGCCCTTCCCTGGGCCGGTCCCGAGAGGCAGACCCTGACCACCTTCACCTCCGTTCCGTCCCAATTCTTCGTTGCGAGGGGTGAACCCAGCGTGCTTCGGCTCGCCCTTGCGGCGGATTCCCAGTCCACCCCACCCTCCATTTCCCTCAGTGGCCCCGGAGGCCTCGCCCTTCAAGCCGGCGAAAACGGGAAAGTCTATGAGTTTCTCATCCCCGGCCAGCAAAAGGCCAAGTCCCTTGCCCTCAAGGCGGGAGACTACCGGGCCGCCATCGATTTGGTGCCCATGGACAGGCCCGTGGTCACCGAGTGCGAAGGACTCGTTTCCTACCCCGCCTACCTGAAACTGCCCGACTTCACCTCCGGCCCGATGGTCCGCTCCCTTGATTTCCCCCTTGGTTCGAAGGTCCTCCTCCGGGGATCCGCCGACCGGTTCATCACCATGATGACGGCCGCCACCCCCGACCGATCCCATCCTGCCCAGATCGACGGTAATTCCTTCGTCATCAACTTCGGCCAACTGCAGGAGGAAGAGCTGGCTCAGCTTCATTTCGTGGACCGGTTCGGGCTCAAGCCCAAGCTCAGGCATGCCATCCGCCTCAATGCCCGGGAGGACGAACCCCCGCAGGTCGACTTCCGGGAAGTCCCTCCCGAGTCCTCCATTCTCCTGCTTGAGACCATTACCCTGAGGATCTCCTCCAATGATGATTTCGGCCTTTCCTCCACCAAGCTGAGGATGAAGGCCATTCGCGGGGGCGACGTCATCATCGACACCACGCTCTACGATCAGCCCGAAGCCAACTCCTCCGTCCTCCAGTCCGGTTTCACCTTTCCCTTCGACCCGCGCTTCTTCACCCTTCAGGACGGCGACGTAGCCGAATTCACGGCCCTCGCCTCCGACCGCATGCCTGATCGCGAACCAGTGCAGTCACGGACGGTCAGGTTCTTCATCGTCGGCCCCGAGAAGCATGCCGAGATCATCCGCGACCGGATGGAAGCCATCATGTCCCGGACCTCGGAAATCGCCCGGGAACAGGAGAGCCTCCTCATGGAGACCATCGAGCTCCAGGAGGAAGTGGAGGCATCCGAGGAGTCCATCGACTCCAAGACGGAAAGAAAGCTCTCCAAGCTGGCCGACATGCAACGGGCCAACTCCCGCGACCTCAAGGCCAACGCCGAGGAAGGCATGGAGGTCCTCGAGGAAGCGGCCAGGAATCCTCTTTTCGACCAGGACGCCCTCAAGGATTTCGGTGAAACGCTCGAGAAGATGGAAAGCGTGGCCTCCAACCAGATGAGCCCCGCCAGCTCGAAGATGCAGGAAGCCCAGTCGTCCCCACCCTCCGCCGCCTCCGAGTCCCTGGCCGAGGCCGAGCAACTGGAACGGGATGCCCTCGAGCAACTGCAGGAGATCCTCTCCGACAGTTCCGAGCAGCTCGACCGACTGGAAGCCCTGACCTTGGCCCAGCGCCTGCGCAAGGTGGAGAAGACGGAAAACCTTCTGTCCAGAAACGTCCTTACCCTCCTCCCCAAGTCCATCGGGGAAAGGGCCGAACAACTGGCCGAATCGATTTTCTCGGAGAAGGAAAGAATAGAGGCCGTCCAGCTCGAGACCCACCTCGAGGCGATTGAGGTAAAGAAGGAGATCAGCCGCTTCCATGAGAGGACGGGCAAGCCCGCCTACGGAGAGGTAAGCGAGTTGATGGAGGAGGAAAAGGCCGAGGACGGGCTTTTCGAGGTCTCCAGGAAGATCGACCGCAACGTCGGCTTCGAGGCTCTCGACGAACTCGAGCTGTGGGAGGCCAACTTCAAGAAGTGGGCCGATATGCTCGAAGAGGCGAACTCCGAGGAGAGCGGAAGCGGACAGGGACAGGGACAGGGCGAAGGCAAGGACATCACCGAGCAGATCATGGCCCTTCTCAGAATCAGGGACTCCCAGGGAGACATCATTCAGAAGACCAAGGTCGTCAACAGCGGAAATTTTCTCGCCCAGCGCGAGAAATGGACCGAAACCCTCGCGGACCAGCAACAGGAGCTCATGCTTGACCTTACGGACGTCCAGATCGAGCTGGCCGAGGAGAGTCTCAATCCCCTCTTCGACGACGCCCATACCGCCATGTACGGGTCGGCCGCCGGGCTCGAGAATGGAGACTCCGGGGACGAGACGGTGGGCGCCCAGACGGAGTCCAAGGAAATCGTGACCGACCTCATCAACATCCTGCTCGAGTCCGCCGGCTCCCAGCAGCAGAGCGGACAGGGACAGAGCATGACCGGCATGCAGCTCCTCATGCAGCAGATGGGTCAGCAACCCGGGCAGTCTCAGGCCGCGGGCATGACGCCCGGCGAATCGGGCCAGGGATCGACCCAGGGAGGAACCACCGACAAGGCTCCCGGCGACTTGACCGGAAACAACCTGGACCTGGAGGGTGACCGTCGTAACTCCAAGCAGACGGGAGGAGCTTCCCGGTCTCCGCCCCCGGAATTCAAGAAAGTCATGGAAAACTATTTTCGCAGCATCGAGGAATGATGTTCCGCCTCACTCCTTTACTTCTTCTTTGCCTGCTCGGCGCCCCCGCATTCGGCCAGGATCTCTTCGAGCAGTCGAACGACCTCTTGGTCCGTGAAATCGACGGGGTCTACCGCAGAGGGCTCGGGTACCTTGCCGACACCCAGGATTCGCGCGGTTGCTGGCCGGACACCTCCTACGGTTCCGAGCCCGGCGTCGTCGGGGTCGCTATTCTCGCCTTTCTGGCCCGTGGGGACGACCCCGAGTTCGGTTCCTACCGGGTTCATTACAAGAAAGCCATGGACTACCTCCTCAAGGCCCAGAATCAAAAGACCGGCTATATTGGGAGTTCCATGTACAACCATGGCTTTTCCACCCTCGCCCTAGCCGAGGCCTACGGTCTGACCAACGATCTGCGGCTCGGTCCGGCGCTTCAGAAGGCGACCAAGCTCATCGTCTCTTCCCAAAAGGGAAACCCCAAGGGCGGCTGGCGCTACAGCCCCGAGTCCCAGGATGCCGACACGACCGTCTCGGGCGCCCAGATGGTCGCCCTTTTCGCGGCCCGCAACGCCGGGGTAAAGGTTCCTCAGGAAGCCATCGACCGG